>Ga0209291_1003508_pt1 | contig 11540 bp, 9 predicted proteins | sample GOMGulsemesocosm_FD_184633 | JGI IMG/M metagenome (GOLD analysis project Ga0209291, IMG submission 184633) | Methane-oxidizing microbial communities from mesocosms in the Gulf of Mexico - GOM9B Gulf of Mexico (SPAdes) (version 2) | ecosystem: Environmental > Aquatic > Marine > Cold seeps | place... | reverse complement strand
CTGTATTTGATTATCTTGTTCCTGAACTTGAGAAACGTGATTTAGCTTTCTTACATATTGGCGTTTTCGATGATGCGATGGAGTTTGACTATTTAGGCGGCCGCGCTTCAAGTTATGTTCGCAGCATGTATAACAAGACATTAGTGGGAGTTGGTAGCTTTACGGCTGAAGCGGGTAGTAAAGCAATTGCGGATGATAAATTTGATCTGTTGGCGATAGGTCGACCATTTATTGCGAACCCTGATTATGTCGAACGTGTTCGCGATGGTAAGGAATTGGTTGAATATTCAGATGAAATGTTGACGAGTCTTGTATAGGCTGACAGTTAGCTTGTCGTTGATAGTAATATAGAATAATAGGGTTAGCTTTGTGCTAGCCCTTTTTGCATTTAACTGTCCCAAACAAAAAAGACCGTCTGTGCTGGTGGACCAAATCAATCAAAATTGCGATCGCGATATTTATAGCCTGTTAAGGAGTGCTGTCACTGTCTTTAATCCCGATTGGGTAGTGTTTCATGGTAAAAGTGTATGTAAATGTGAGTATGTGAAGATACAAATCCTATTCAACTAAGCATTTTATAGTAAAACTGCTTCTATTCTTCGTATACGTGATGTAGGGTTGCAAAAGTGTTAACGATTCGAGACTTTGTTAACACTTACTCTAACTATCGCCATTTATACAGAATTTATTAAAGCAGGGATTTAGCTTGAATATACTCAAAAACTTAACGCTATCATTTAAAATATCGGGTCTTGTCATCGTTTTACTGTGTTCATTGCTATTTATTTCTGTAAATCTAATAGTCAACAGTAGAGCCGTTGTTGAAAACATTGAGTTAGATTCTGAAATTAGGCAATTTTATTCAAACATCAATAATAAATGGAAAGATATTCTCAAAGCTTACGAAATATCAGAAGATGTAGGGATGAAGTTTTCTGCGAGAGCGGTGGAACAAGAACAACTAGAAGAAGCCACTAAAAATGTTGAAACACTCATTAACGATTATGTTGCCAGTCTAATGACGGCGAGTAATACGCTTGAAAGTGAATGGAACTCGGTACTCAATCTAAGTCAAGAGGAAGGCGTATTGTATACGCGTGACCAACTTGTAGTACGAGCAGAACATCTGAATTTATCATTATCAACGCTAACCGATGTGTGGCTAACTAAAGCAACATTTGTAGTACGTAAAAAAGCTGAGAAGGCTGCTAACCTTGCTTTTCCACCCGTTGTTGAGACAATTGAAGCCATCAATAAAATGCATGACGAATTGGCTAGCATACGATCAGAACAAATCATTGCGGCTCAAAATCAGATCGTTATTCAATCCATGATTCTAGCGGCCAGCATATTTTTCATCGTTATCATTATGTCTATATTAATGCTTCGCAGACTAAAGAAAGATCTACAGTCTATTGTTTCTGTGACGCATTCCCTAGCTAAGGGCGATCTGAGTCGCACGATTGAAGCGGGTGATAATCTGGACGAAATAAGTGAAATCAAAAGATCTGTTTTTAGCATGACTGACAATCTAAATAATATATTTAAATCAGTGACTTCACTGGCTAACAATTTAAATCAATCTACAGACGGCTTGCTCAGCGATAATAAACAAAGGATTGATGACGCTGAGTATCAACACTCACAAATGAGCAAACTTTCTGGCTCAGTAGAAGCACTTTATTCAGTTTCAACCCAAGTGTCAGAGCATGCAGACGGCGCATTGAATAAATCTGATAGTGCGATTGAATCAGCTATAAAGGGCAAAGTCATCGTCAATGAGACGATTGCGTCGATCGAAAGCTTAGCTGGAGAAATTGAGAATTCAGTATCTGCTATCCAAGAACTAGATACTGAAGCTGACAACATTACCAGTATTCTCGAGGTCATCAAAAGTATTGCCGAACAAACCAATCTTCTAGCACTGAATGCAGCTATTGAAGCGGCACGTGCAGGCGAACAGGGTCGAGGTTTTGCTGTGGTTGCTGATGAAGTCAGAAATTTGGCAAAACGAACGCAAGACTCGACAGCTGAAATTCAATTGACACTTGAAACACTTAAAAAGAGTACGCTGGTGGCTGTATCAACCATTAATAACAGTCATACCAAATCCTTGGAAAGTGTGAAGCATGTGTCAAATGCGGGGAGTGTGATAGACGAAATTAATCTATCCGTTAACCAAATAAAAGACATTGCCAAAGATACCTCGGCGGCATCATTTCTTCAGACTAATACACTTGATGAGATCCAGACCAATGTTAACGATGTGAATCAAGTCACTGAGGAAAATACGACTCGCGCGCAAGTATCTATGAGCTCAGCGTCTTCACTATCAGACCTAAGCAAAGAGTTACTCAGCTCGATTAGTTACTTTAAGTTAAAGTAACATTCGTTAATCATTCACACTCTGATCTGAGTGTGAATGATTAAGACATTTTCAGGTCTCATCCTCTTACGTAAGTCTGATATTTGGTAAAATTCGTTACGAAATTTGATTTATCTGTAGCTTAATTAATATCAACATACTCTTATTTTTCAAATGATTAATTTTGTTGTAACAAATTTCACGGTCATCTGACCTAGCTTAAAGAGTAAGCAAGACCCTGATGTTTTTGATCAATAACCACTGCATTGTGTGCATGTAAACTTTCTTGATGCTCAACCTTAAACCAGTAGTCATCGACATATTGCATGCGCTCTAGTTCTCCTTTAATTCGTCGAGCGGCATCTTCACAAAACATCAGGTTTTCAGCGTTTAATCGTGCAAACTCTTGCTCATCTTCGCGTTTGACGGCTGTTTGCACTGGTGTTGCAATCAAGCTTTCAAACTTGAATATAAGTTCCGGAATGTCAAGAAGATACTGATCACTGAGCGCCAGTTTTAGATAAGCATAAGAACGCTGGCTATGCGGTGTCGCGACAGATCCTGCCTTAGATTGAACCCATTGCAACAAATCTTGTTTGTCGATAGTTGCACCGGAAAACTGTGCGTCAATAGCCGCACCGTATAACTGCTGAGACAAGGATGCAGAACAAGGGCAGGTGCTAGAGTAGGGGATAGCAAGTTCTAAACCGTAGCTAACCTCGTTATGTGTTTGTTGAGCAGTTAAGATCACTGGGTATGACTGATAGCCGATTTCATTACTCAATAAAGAGCCTTTTTCCAAAGTTACATCAAATTTGAGTTTAATTTTGGCGTTTCTACTTATACCTTGCTGGGAACTTATCATGCGTTCGAGCAGCTGAGACAAGCAAGTTTTATCCAGTTTCCTGTTCGCAAGTTGCTCGTTGAGGATTAAGTGCAGCCGAGACATATGGATCCCTTTAGCATCAGCACGATCAAGGCTTACCAACAAGTCTGCTTTAGCCGCAACCGGTAATAGTTTCCCGTCTGGTAAGGCTAATGAGAATGGCACAGCAATGTCTTCCATTCCGACCCATTGTAGCGTTAGAGGCTCATTTGCACTGTGGTAAGAAGTAATATCTGGTAGTAATTCAGGATTAAACATAAATTTCCAAGTGAAGCAATTATTCGTTATGTTATAACATAACACTTCCGTTCGGGGAAGTAGAAATTATACTGTTGAATCAGGTATTTTTGTTCTTTCATTATCTTAGCGGCATAATATCAACCCATTACCACCGAGTGTTTATAAGCATTTTGGTCTAATTGATACGACATATTTGAGTATTCGTAGGGGATGTAAATATCATTACTTTACTACATGGAAACAGTATGAGTTATTCGCAAAAATAGAAAACAAACGCAGTAAAACATTTATGTGATTTGATACTGTGTATTGACTAGGTAGAATGGTTATTCTACCATGTGTGTAGACCATCCATTCTACCTACAGAGTAATTATGCTTAGAGAACAAATTGCCGCTGATCTTGAAGCGGCGTTTAGTCAATATGGTTTCGCCGAGCCGAGCGTTGCTCAGCTAAAGACTGCATGTAACGTTAGCTTGCGGACGCTATATAAATATTACCCATCCAAAGAAGCGATGATAGTCGCTGCGCTGGAGTATCGCCATCAAAGATACCTCACTTTTCTGCTTAACGAATCGCCTTCTCGTGGTGTTGAGTCTGTTTTGCATATTTTTAACAGACTTGAACAATGGATGAAAGAATTCGCGCCACACGGCTGTCTGTCTATGAACGCTATTGCCGCTTATCCTGACAATTTACTCATCAGTAAAGCAGTTAAAGAACACAAGGAAGACGTCCGTCAATTTTTGGGCCTACAAAGCCAGAGAGAAGATCTTGCTACGGCAATTTTTTTACTACATGAAGGCGTATCAAGCGCGTGGCCTGTGTTGGGGCGAACCGCGGTAACATCCGCTGAAAAGGCGCTATCACAACTTTTAGAGGAAAACTAATGATGATGAATATTCCAAAGACGATGAAGGGCGTTCAGCTTACCGGTCATGGCGGTCCAGAAATGCTTCAATATCGTGATGATATTCCGGTACCAACGCCAACTTCTAACGAAGTGCTGATCCGCGTTTCAGCTGCTGGTGTTAACAATACCGACATCAATACCAGAACCGCCTGGTATTCGAAAAGTGATGGTAACAGCTCGGATGCAAGCTGGGATGGTAACACCTTCGTTTTTCCACGGATCCAAGGAGCAGATGTCTGTGGCATTATCGTTGCCGTAGGTGATAATGTCGCGACAACACGTATCGGAGAGCGAGTGCTGATTGAACCTTGCCTTACCCAAGCCAATGGTAAGTCGCATAATTCACCTTGGTACTATGGCTCTGAATGTGACGGGGGATTTGCACAATATACTGTGGTTGATAGCAAACATGCTTATGTTGTGAATAGCGCGCTCTCTGACATTGAATTGGCTTCGTTTCCTTGCTCTTATTCAACAGCAGAGAACATGCTGACTCGAGCAAGCGTCACGTCACAGGACAAAGTGTTGATATCTGGCGCTTCAGGTGGTGTTGGCTCTGCTGCAATTCAGCTTGCGAAAGCACGCGGAGCGTATGTTATTGCAATTACCAGCCCCAGCAAAAACCAACAACTGCTGGAACTGGGCGCTGATCAAGTGATAGCGCGAGATAGTGATTTAGTCGAAACGTTAGGTGAAAACAGTATTGATGTTGTTATTGATCTTGTGGCTGGAAAGCAGTGGCCTCAGTTTTTACAACTGCTGAAACCTGGAAGCCGATATGCGGTATCTGGTGCCATTGGCGGCGCCTTGGTTGAGCTGGATGTCAGAACCCTTTATTTAAAAGATTTAAGCTTTTTTGGCTGCACTGTACTTGAGCCTGAAGTGTTTCAAAATTTAGTTAACTGTATCGAGCAAGGTAAAATTAGCCCAATCGTTGCCCATACTTTCCCACTTGAAGAAATAAATACGGCTCAGGATGTTTTTTCACAAAAGAAATACGCCGGAAAAATTGTCCTAAAAGTATCCGAACAATAAACACTAGTTATACCTAATTCCGAAAATTAAGTGAGCTAAATGGTATTGCTCCTGCAAACCGCTCAAGACATCCCTGTTCGCTTAGACAAGGCCATCCATGGCCATGTATGTTTGCCATATCAATAACATTTTTATGCACTGTTGTTTAGTGAAATGGGTATTAGTTATATTAGTAACAACAGAATAGGCTTTGTATTGAATATCAACTACAAAGCCTATTCTTATCTCTCAACATGGCTGACGATAGCTGTTCGACTAAAACTCCAGTGTTTCACCATCTTGAGGGATCAATACTTTGTCGCTAATTCCTTGTCTTACTAATGAGCGGCGTAACATTTGACGATCGACTGGGCAGTGATTCAGTGCTTCCATGTGGTTAGCGATCACCTTGCCAGGAGAAAGCTGAATAAACGTCAATACTTCGTCAGTTGGCATCAGCAAAGGTTGGCCAACATCCATTTGCGCTTGTCCTGTTGCGACAACGGTAATATCAGGTTTTAGTTCTGTTAGCGCACGTTTAACATCAGCTGTTAATACGGTATCACCACTAATATAGATTGAAGGCTCATTGGGTAATTCTAGGTAAAATCCACAGCCATTTGCCATCACGTTATGGATCCAACCATGGCCATGTTGGGCTGGTACTGCGGTTAATTTACCGCCAATAAAGTCCACTGTCTGCCAATCATTGATACCATCAGATACTGTGATGCCATATTTTTCTAAGTAACGTTTATCTTTGTTCGGCGTTACTACAGGTATATTACGGTCTGTTAACAGGCGCTCTCCCGCAGCGTCTAGATGGTCGCTGTGCTGCAGTGGTTTAAACCCGAACGTTTGGCTATGGGTTATGAAGGCGTGAGTGACTTTGTTTAATAACTTGTCGGCACTATCAGGTAAGTCTACGGTCGGGTTGCGTTCCAGTTTAAAGCGGATCATTGAAAATGGCGGGAGTGAACCTTTCGCGCCCAACATCGGGTCTATCAGAATAAAATGGTCATTTGATTCAATAATAAACGTCGCGCTGCGTAAGTGATGGATTTTCATTTTACTTCCTTAATATGATGAATTTGATGATCCCAATGCTGAAAATTCAGTGAGCTAAATGATATTGTTCCTGCAAACCGCTCAAGGCATCCCTGTTCGCTTACACAAGGCCATCCATGGCCATGTATGTTTGCGATATCAATATCATTTATCTGCACAGTTATTTAGTGGAACTGGTATGGCAAACAGTATGCAACGAATGTGTTATGTGTAAAACTGTCCTTATGGACAACTAACGGTCAAATCGGGTCATCATGAAAAATTCACCTATTCGCAAGATTGCATTGGTCGCATTTGAAGGTATCAGTGCGTTTCACCTATCTGTGCCATGTTTGGTATTTCAAGATGCATTTATCCAACGCCAGGCTATCTTTGAATTGAACATTTGCAGTCTGTCGGGAGGTGAAATTGAAACTGGTTCTGGATTTAGCATTGTCCTTAACCAAGATATGAGTATTTTGGATAGTGCAGATATTATTGTTATACCGAGTTGGCCTAACTCACTGCCTCAGCCACCTAAATTACTTATTGAAAAATTATTGGCCGCTCATCAAAGAGGATGCGTCCTGGTGGGGCTATGTTTGGGGGCATTCGTCATTGCGGAGACCGGTCTTTTAAATGGTAAAACTGCCACTACTCATTGGGCGTTCTCTCAGCAATTTAGTCAACGCTTTCCTCAAGTGAAGTTTGATAGTCAGCCATTATTTATCGACCATGAGCAGCTGATCACGTCAGCAGGGACAGCTGCCTCATTGGACTGCTGTTTGCATATTGTGCGCCGGTTTTGTGGTACTGAAGTCGCGAGCCAGCTTTCACGGGTGATGGTTACTGCACCGTTTCGTTCCGGTGGTCAGCAGCAATATATTCCTACGCCTATTTCACCTCGACCAGAGCAGGTGACCAGTCTTACCCAAGTCATTGAACAAGTAGAACTCGAGCTTAATCAACCACATTGTTTAGACAGTTTAGCACAGCGCTGTGCTATGAGTCGGCGTACTTTCACCCGCCAATTCAAAGCGAGTTATGGCTGTACCTTTAGTTATTGGTTGCTGAACCAAAGATTGAAGTTAAGCCAGCAATTATTGGAGAGCAGTAACTACCCAATTACTCAGGTCGCAGAGCTGGCTGGTTTTGGTTCTGAAAGTGTTTATCGTAAGAATTTTAAAATGGCCTTTGATATTTCCCCATCACAATGGCGCGCCAACTTCAGCGGTTGATAATGAACGCCTCAGAACATTTCCAATATCCTCATAGCAATGCTGACAATAAAAATTGTTTAATTAAAATTATAATCATAAGTTAATGTTTTAATTAGATAATAACTAAATTACTCATCTTTGAATTTTAGGTTACCAAAAGTATACTGATTGCAATAAATATCCAGGTTACTATTATATACCTATCGGTAAGGGCATTGATTCTATGTCCGGAATAATATTAATTGAAACTAGGATAAGCTATGAACAACGTACTTATTATAAACGCACACGAGCCATCACCATTCTCTGAGGGTAAGCTTAATGCTTCACTTGTTAATAAAGCACAAACTCAATTGGAAGCTAAAGGTCACAACGTTCGCGTTGTTACTATGCAAGACGAGATTGTTGTTGATGAACAACTGGCAAACTTCGAGTGGGCAGATCGCGTTATTCTTCAATCACCAATTAACTGGATGACGATTCCTTGGTCATTCAAAAAATACATGGATGAAGTGTTCACAGCGGGCATGGGCGGCGCGTTGTGTGCTTTTGATGGACGTACAGCTGAAGAGCCAAAGAAAGACTATGGCACAGGTGGTACTCAAACTGATACTAAATACATGTTGTCACTCACATTCAATGCTCCAGAACAGTCATTTAATGATGACAGTGAATATCTATTCCAAGGTAAAAGTGTTGATGATTTGATGTTCCATATGCATGCAAATTTCCGTTTCTTTGGTATGACAGCACTACCTACGTTTGCCAGTTATGATGTAATGAAAAATGCTGATATTGATAACGATTTTAAACGCTTTGCCGATCACCTAGACGCTAATTTCTAGTCTCTAACCTCAGCATGATTTTCTATTAAATTGTATTGGCATAATAAGTATCGACGGTATTTAGTCTGTTGATACTTATAAACACATATTAAGAGTATTCAAAGGACTAAACTTTTATGAGTTTATCGAACCACCCACTTTGGCGAAAACCACAGCATCATTTAGATGCAGAAAGCAGTCACGATCATGTTCATTGGATGGAACTGTTTTATGATCTCGTTCATGTAGTCTCGATCTTCGTGTTAGGTAATTATCTAAGCCATCACCTTAACCCTATCGGTTTTGCCGTATTTGCTGCACTCTTTGTGGTGATTTGGCTGGCGTGGTTTGATCTAAGCTTGTTTAATTCGCTTTATGTGAGTACCGATATTCAGCACCGTTTTTTTATGGCATCTCAAATCTTGACCATGATGGTGATGTCTGCGTCTATCATTCATATTGATGGGGCTGGGTGGGCGTACTTTGCGGTTGGGTATGCTATCAACCGTGCAATCATAGCGTTGCTGTATTGGCGGGCTAGATTTGTTGGCGACACACAAGCGGAATTACCGACGAGACTGGCACGAAACTTCTTATTGGGTGCCATTATATTTTTCGTGAGTGCATTCTTACCTGATCCATATCGCTATCTATTGTTCGCTTTCGGCATTATTGTACTCGCTGCACTTTATGTGACGCCTAAGGTTGGCGCGTTAGAGTGTGAGCGCTTTATCCCAAGAATGGGACATATGGCTGAACGTTTTGCATTGCTACTGCTCATTGTTGCGGGGGAAGGCTTCTTCAAATTGGTGATCACGCTTGCTGATATAGGCATCGATAACGTCGTAGCTTCTATATTCGTAAACTACCTTATCGGTGGTGCCGCCATTTTTGTTCTTTGTTGGATCTATTTTGATTTTGTGGGGAACGGCAAACCTAGAGATCAAAAACCGGCGACATTGATTAAATGGGTCATCGCCCACCTTGTCTTGATGTTGTCAGCGGTAATTATTGGTGTAGCGTTGTCGGCAGAAGTAAAAGTATCATTCATGGAACACTACCCATTGAAATATGCGATCTTAGGGTGCTTCGGTTTAGCGACTTATCTCTACTGTTTGCTCAAAATTCAAGATGTGATTGAAGTTCGTGCTGCTCATCGGTTTGCAACGGCGAAAGTCCGTGTATTTGGTATTGTAATGGCGTTCTTTACTTTAGCTACCGTTACATTTGTCCCTTCGATTGTGGCCAATTTTTTATGGGGTACTGCGCTGTTTTCACAGATTGCTATCCCTGTAACGAACGCTTACCGCACCTTTTCCAAAGAAGCAGAGTAAACACCAGCGACATAAATGAAAGTAGCCACAACTCTAGGGCTGTGGTCTATAGTCTATAGGTTTACCATATGAATACTAAATTACCTGAGCAAATAACGAGCTTTCAATTGGCCGTTCTATTGTTATCCATTTTTGTGGTTGTCTCACTTGCTATTGAATTGATTTTTGCACTTCCTGAAGAGGTAGTCAGAATTCTGCTCTACGTGGATATATTTATCTGTATCATTTTTTTCATTGATTTCATTCAGCAATTTCGGGCAGCAACGTCGAAGCTTGCTTATATGAAATGGGGCTGGCTTGACCTGATTTCGTGCATACCATTAATGGAAATGAATCAACTTGCTCGATTAATTCGCGTGTTTCGCCTTATTCGCGCAGTGAAATCGATCTCTATGATTTCTCATGCTATCAATGAAAACAAAGCATCATCCTCTCTCCATTTCATGGTAGTGACGTCACTGATGATGATGGTGTTTGGCTCTATTTATATCCTCTATCTAGAGAAAGGTATGCCTGGTGCTAATATTCACACCGCTGGTGATGCTTTTTGGTGGACGTTTGTGACGATCACAACCGTCGGTTATGGTGATTTTTTTCCAGTCACACTGGAGGGGAGAGTTGTCGCGATCATTCTGGTGACAACTGGCGTGGGCATGTTTGGTAGTTTCACAGCTGTCTTGGCATCTTGGATCATGGACTCAAACAATGAGCGTAAAACAGAGCTCGAAATCCTCGATGAAGTGAACGATCTCAAGATAGAAGTACAAGAGCTAAAAGCCTTGCTTAAACAATCTATAAGACAAAGTGATCACTAGCCCTGCACGTGTCTCTTCACCCAAGACCATATTCAAGGCTGGAAGAAGGTGAAAAATAATATTTTTTATCTCATGTAGTGATTTGTTTTAATTAAATAATTATCAAATTACTCACTCTTTAATTTAAGGTTACCAAAAGTATACTGATTGCAATAAATACCCAGGTCACTATTATATACCTACCGGTAAGGGCATTGATTCTATGCCCGGGATAATATTAAGTGAAACTAGGATAAAGCCATGAACAACGTACTAATTATAAACGCACACGAGCCATCACCATTTTCTGAAGGCAAGCTTAATGCTTCCCTTGTTGATAAAGCGCAAACTCAATTAGAAGCTAAAGGTCATAACGTTCGCGTTGTTACTATGCAAGACGAGATCATTGTTGATGAACAACTGGCAAACTTCGAGTGGGCAGATCGCGTTATTCTTCAGTCACCAATTAACTGGATGACAATTCCTTGGTCATTCAAAAAATACATGGATGAAGTGTTCACTGCGGGCATGGGCGGCGCATTGTGTGCTTTTGATGGGCGTACAGCTGAAGAGCCAAAGAAAGACTATGGCACAGGTGGTACTCAAACTGAGACTAAATACATGTTGTCACTCACATTCAATGCCCCTGAAGAGTCGTTTAATGATGACAGCGAGTACCTATTCCAAGGCAAAAGTGTTGATGATTTAATGTTTCATATGCATGCAAATTTCCGTTTCTTTGGCATGTCTGCACTGCCTACGTTTGCTAGCTTCGATGTAATGAAAAATGCTGATATTGATCGTGACTTCAAACGCTTTGCAGATCATCTAGACACTAATTTCTAACAAGGGGACTAACAATGACTGAATTCACTTATTACAACGCAGAGACTGCTCCAGAAGA
>Ga0209291_1003505_pt1 | contig 11547 bp, 6 predicted proteins | sample GOMGulsemesocosm_FD_184633 | JGI IMG/M metagenome (GOLD analysis project Ga0209291, IMG submission 184633) | Methane-oxidizing microbial communities from mesocosms in the Gulf of Mexico - GOM9B Gulf of Mexico (SPAdes) (version 2) | ecosystem: Environmental > Aquatic > Marine > Cold seeps | place... | reverse complement strand
GCTCGCGTTGAAACCGGGTAGGTTGCTTGAGCCTTAGAGCGATTTAAGGCCTAGACGAATGATTGTCACTTTTCTTTATTTCGGTAGAGAGAAGATACAAAACCCGGCTTATAGTGTCAGCTCACTAAATTTAGTAACCGCTTGTTTTCTTTAGTGGAAAACAAGCGGGCTTCTAAACTGAAGTGGTCAAGTAAAATTGGCCACGGATTTGTAGTTTAGCCACTACATATCTAGGTTACATGCTGCGTTTTTTGTAACTTATTTAATATACGAGTAGCGGTAGCAGTCTTCTGAATTGCATATTGATCTGCAAACTCTTCTAATTGTTTATTGTTTGCAGCACTCCAATGGCGGTTATACCAATCAACATGATGACCAACTTCGTGATATAAAAGGTTTCCTATATAATATTCACGAAGAGAATCGAGATCCCACTTTAAACTCCACCGTCCTTTAACATTATTAATGTTTTTACACCATTTTGATAATTCTTTTAGTTTGCGAGAAGAGGGGTTTTTATTTCCCAAGTCCAGAGTGAGCGATTTAGGAAACGGATAGAGAACTATTACACGAACACCACTACCACAGATAAATTCTGCAAGTGGTAATTGACCATTTTCATATTCTGTTTTATTTAACCTTCTCAACCAGATGTGTGTAATTCCTTGGTATTCTTTTGTTGGTAATGCTTGTATTGCAACTCTTGCTTCATCCACGGAAATGGGGAAGAAGAAATCCCTAGAAGGATTCTCTTGAATTAGTATTGGTAACTCATCGTTTGGATTAGGCTTTTTCAAACTATGGGCCCTTTGAAATATATTGTCATTTAACCGCAAACGATTACGCCCACCGTAAATGTCGCCATATGTTCTACTTTTCTTCCAAGGTGTTGGACTATTACTCATATTTGAATTCCCCTCTGTTCAACAAAGACGTCATTATTCATCTTGGACGGTTACAATGCTGCTATCTATCACAGGCTTGCATCCATCGGGGAAATTCTGAAGAAACATACCAGGATAAGCTGGTATTATTTCAGGACGAGGAGCTACAGCTAGTGCAAATGGATAAGAATCTGCAAAGGGCTCTTCACATTTAGATTCAGTAACGCCTATCAGACCAGATACATCTAAACTTTCACGGACTGCGTTATAGTTAACATCGGAAATATAAATCGTCCCAGTTGAATTTCTTCTTTTGCCAAAACTTAACGAAACCAAAATCTGATTTTCGAAATTTACTTGTTCCAAAATATTGTTTAAGAGATCTGGTGATAATGACTCTGAAATCCAAGAATCAATAACTTCATCTTTTGATTTAAATGCTAGTGCCTTACTACTTTTTGGACCATTTGCTCCTTTATACAATTGGGTAAATTCAGCATCTGGATCAGGCTCGTATTTATTAGCAAACATGCACTCCTTGGGTTGTGTTCTTGGTAGTGGATTACTAGGTTTTATGGCTCTCATGCGAGTCATTATAGAGCTTATCTGTTTTTCAATATCAGAACCTGATGTAATAGCGCCAGGATTTTTTGCCCTAAGCGCATTCAACTCCTTACTTGCTTCATAATATTCGTCGTTACGAATTAAACTCGCATACCAATTCAATTTACTTATTCGAACGGCTTTCTGGCAGGCGAACATTTGAGCATACTTTAAAGTGCCAATATTGGATTGGTATTTCCATCCTGGATCATAAGAATCGTGTAGTTCTGCGTCCCAGTTATTTAGCTGATGAAGAAGATTATTGCTAAGACTAATGTCCCGATAGATTTCATCATGACCTGATCCACCAGCCTTATAATAAAGAATGCCGTATAATTCGCCTACTTTGATTTCATCCTCGTCAGAAGCTGCTTTCAACGTACCCAGATCTGTCATCGCTCTTATCTGGCCAGCTAAAAGAAGAAAAGTCGTGTGGAAGCGGTTGCCTGATTTAGCACACTCATTAGCTCCATGCCAAAACTCATTTGCATTCAATAATTGAATTTTTGTCATAGCTAGATCACAACCACTTGACGTTTCATCATTTGAAGCTAAGGCCGATAATTGAATTGACATGCTTAATAGGCCAACGATAAAAAGTCGTACCTTTCCATTAATTCTCACTATTCTCTCCATTTGTGGCTTTGCTCAGTTCTTTTGTAGTTTAGTCAACTACGTAGTCTTAAATAAGTTAAACGACTATTACTATGCTAGTAAATTTAACATGTTCCTAATTAGCTATACTACAAGAGTCTTTTAACTTGAACCTATCATTTAACTTGTAGATATATCAAGGCTAATGAAAAAGAGGAACACGCAGTGGTTAGGTAGTATCAATAGATGCACTCAGTTACCTGTGTCAAACTAAACTTCACCCATTTTAAGGGGTTATAAGATTTCCTCTTTCCACCCAGCAATGTTTTGTTAACTTTTCAGGGGTCTGTTACCCTACGTTACAACAACATCAGATGGAGCTAATCATTTAAATGGAATTATCAGTATTCGAACGAACCGCCGAGCGCGCAGAAAAACTCGCAGAAAGAAATTTTTCCTTATATAAGTTCAAACTCATTCTGTTTGCTCTGTTGGGCTACTTTGTCATCTTTGGCACTATCTCACTCGCCATCGGCTCATTAGTGGGCATTGGTTATTTGGCGATTGCTCACTCAGCGTGGGTACTAATTCTGCTAAAAAATAAGATTATCTTTTTGGTCATTCCAGTCATCTGGGTCTTATTGAAAGCCTGCTGGGTGAAGATTGAAGCACCAACGGGGTTCGAGTTGAGCAAAAAACAATATCCAGAGCTATTCGCTGAAATTAACGCCATTAGAAAACAACTAAGAGCGCCAAAAATTCATAAAGTCATACTCACACAGGAAATGAATGCCGGTATTGCGCAAACGCCTCGTTTGGGGATTTTTGGTTGGCAGAAAAATACATTGGTATTAGGAATGGAGTTATTGCTGATACTTTCTACAGAGCAAACCCGTTCCGTAATTGCTCACGAATTTGGTCACTTATCCGGTAACCATAGTCGATTTAATGGTTGGATTTATCGAATTCGTACTACTTGGTTTCAAATTATGCAGGGATTTGACCAGCAAAAGTCATGGGGTGGGAAAATGATGGCGAAGTTTTTTGATTTTTATGCACCTCGCTTTGCAGCTTACTCTTTTGTTTTGGCTCGGGCCAATGAATATGAAGCGGATAATATCGCAGCTGAAATAACCTCTAGGTCTGTCACTGGCGAAGCGTTGGTGAATACATATGTTGTAGCGCCATATATCGAAAATAATTATTGGCAAGATTATTTTAAATTAGCTGATGATAATCCAGAGCCGATTCACATGCCTTGGGCTGGTTTAAGATCATTCCTTAATAAAAACACTGCTTGCCAAGATACTCTTGCAAAAGCTCTTGAACAAGAATTAAAGGTAGATACGCAACTAGATAATACTCATCCTGCGTTATCCGATCGCTTAAAATCGATTGGTTATGTTGCGGAAATACCTCATGACGTTGACATTAGTGCTGCTAAAGAGTTACTTGCCGATAATTATTCTCAAGTCGTAAAGGACCTTGATGAACAGTGGTTAACTGAACATAAGGACAATTGGAAAAGTCGTTATGCTTATGTTCAAGAAAGTCGTAATAAGTTGAGGGAATTGAAAGGAAAACCGATTGAAGATATGTCGGAAGGTGAGCATTGGGATTTCTGTTGCTTAACGGATGAATTTATTTCTAATGACGAAAGTATTTCAATGATCCAGGAGTTTCAAAAGAAATACCCTGAATCGCCAAATGCAGCCTATGTTATTGGTCGTAAATTATTTGAAGAGGAAAAGGGTGAGTGCATTCAACAGTTTGAAGTTTCAGTAAAGGAACCTTCCTTAGTGATTGAAAGTTGTCAAATGGCTTACCAGTTCTTACAAAACATCAATGAAGAAGAACAAGCAGAAAATTGGAAGCGATTAGCCGAAGATCAAATACAGAAAAATGAAGCAGCCGATCAAGAGCGAGAAGAGTTAAGTCCTAATGATAAAATACGTAAATCATTGATTGATGAAGATATGAAAAATCAGATTATCACTGATTTGATGGCTAATGAAACTGTCAAGTCTGCGTGGTTGGCTGAAAAGGAAGTCAAGTATTATAAGGAAACGCCGATGTTGGCGATTGCAGTAAAGGTTAAAGGAATGCACATGAGTGAAAATACTGCTATGCAGTCTGTTCATACTCAAATGGATATTGATGCTACTTATATAATTGTTCCATATTTGGCGGATTATAAGCCGCTATGTAAGAAAATCATGAAGGAAGGCGAACGGCTGTTTTAAGTAACTTAGAGAACAACAAACTAGATTAAATGGTATTTTTAATCGAGCGTACCTAGTAAAAAAAGATCAAGGGCAGAGTATTGATATGGGCTCAATCGAACAACTATTAAGTTATAAACAACAATCGACAATCACTGGTTCTGAAGACCAGAGAATATTGAACTTGTGTGCCTCTCAACCTATTAATGACAATACTGTTTTCTTTAATGGTCAGTTAAAAAGTCCAGTAGAAACAGCTCGTTGCTTAAGAGCAATATCAATTTTAGTCGGTTCACGTTTTTTTACTCCCCCAGCTATGCTTGCTCGAATTCTTCGAGAGTCAGACCCCGTTGTAACGGTTAGTCGCAAGATGATCAGATTTGAAGGATTTTCGGCTTGCTGTAGTACATATGGAAGGTTGGATATTTTACCTGACGGATTTGAAGCGTCAAAAATTGCCCCGGGTACAACAAACATAGATTTCAATACTGATATGAGAGGAGTCTTAGCAAAGGTTCGCAGTGGTAATGCAATGTCAATGTCTGTGCGCTCTGATGAATTTGAGTTAACTCATGCTGATACTAAGATTATTGAAAAAAAAGTTAAGTTGCCGCTACGTTGGATAAAAGGATTTTCCGAGGTTCAGTCATCACAAAATGCAATGACAGTTGTATTTGAAATCTCTAGGAACGAGGCAATACGTTTCTTTCGAATGCTACCAAAAGGTAGTACTCGCCACCCCGCCTGGATAGTAACAGCAGGAAAGGGGATCAGGTTATCTCATAGAGAAGTTGAACATAGCGTAAGAATTAAAGGAGTAGAAAGGCTGGCAGTACTGGCTGATCTAGTTCAGTTATCAACCGGACTCTCTATTTATGTTAATGCCCAAAATACTATATCCGCTTGGGTCATTTCTTTTGGATGTTTGCGTTTTACAATGGTCTTGAGTGAGGACGTTTGGCGGGGATTTTCCGGTGAGGGCCAACTATTAAAAGACTTAGTTTCAAATACGGCCGATAAAGTTGTTAATACAATTAAGGGAGCTCTTAACTGGCAAGAGTCTCTATCTGTTGAGCAGCTTGCTTTTGACTTAGAGCAAGACGAATCAGTAATAAAGGTGGTACTGAACACGCTTGCTTCAAGAGGGGTAGTTGGTTTTGATGTTTTCTCAGGCAACTATTTTCACAGAGTTCTTCCTTTTGATATGTCTAAAGTTGATGATTTGAATCCTCGTATTAAAGCGGCCAGAAAATTAATCTCTGAAGATGCCGTGTTGGTGAATTACACCGACGACGAGGTTGTTAAAGGAGAAATCGAAAGTGGAGGTATTACTCATAGAGTGGAGCTATCAACGCTTGCAGATAAATGTACTTGTCCTTGGTTTGCAAAACACAGATCAAGTAGAGGGCCTTGCAAACATATATTATCTGTACAGATGATCACGGAAGAAAAAACATGAGCGAACAAATAATAAATAAGTTAAAGAAATATATTGATTCCGGTGATCTCGATGGTGCTATAGGTTGGCTTGGCTCCATAGATAAAACCGAACAAAAACTATTATCAAAGCTTCTTATCAAGGAGTTTAAGAAACGAAATGAAGATTATTATGACTGGGGCACCGAATCTGGAATTCGCGAAAATTTGAAGGTTCAGATAGATGTTCTTAGTACAATGATATATGTCACATCTAGCTTAACCGACATAAAAAGAGTTGGTTGGTCTGCTATTCCAAATATCGAAACACTAAAAAATATCTGGTTAGTTTTTAAACCTAAATGGGTTGATGAATGGGTAAACTGGGTCCTTGATGAAAACCCAAGACAGTTCAAGTTAGTTCACCCTTTATATCTAGCAGGACTCTGCCAGAAACCCACTCATGAAAACTACATCTTGGGAATGATTGAAACAGTAGGGTACAACCCAAAAGTGAGAGGGAATTTACTAGAATGTATTAAAGCTGTTCCCGATATCTTGCAAGATGATATATGGCGAATTTTTGAAATCGAAGGCGGTGGAGAGTTTAGCTTATCTGCTAAGGATAAATATTCCCATGTCGATAACACTTGGGCAAAAACACTTAAGCAACTTTGTGAAGAAGGTATTTTATCTCGAGATCGTTTATTAGATTCAAGCTTGGATGCTTTAACTAAAGATTTTTCCCAGTTTCGAGCTGGTTGGTTTTCAAGGTTTTTCACTTCTCTTGCCCCAAGAATTGAAGAAATTGCGGCTAGAAATAGCTATCTTATTTTGTTATTGGGTAGCCAAATACCACCTACTGTCTCATTTGCTCTTAAAAATTTACACTCATTGGAAAAAAAGAAATTAATAGATGCTAGTGCATTCTTGAGTAATGTCGAACCAACGTTAAACGCAAAAACTAAATCAACGGTGATACTCAGTTTACGAATACTTGATAGCCTAGCAAAAAGAAATGATGGCATGTCAAATGAGATCTCTTTGGTGTCCATTAATGCCATATATTTTGATAATGCAGATGTTCAGAATAAGGTATTTGATTTGGTAGACAAATACGGGAACAAAGGTGATATAGATATCATTGAAGCTTTGCAGCAATGTAGGGACTTCGTTGTTCCTAGTCTTAAAACAAGAATAATGTCTTGGATACCAAATGACGAGGTTGAGAGTTTTGAATTTGATGAGCCTTATCATGCGCCAACGCTAGAACCTGAACGAACTACATGTGTTGAAATAATCCCCATAGCTGGCTTAGACGAATTAATTAGTGAGCTATCTCATCTTATTGAAGAACCAAACGATCCAATCAAGATAGAAAGAGTACTTGATGGTTTAAGCCGGATAGGGCGACGATACCCGGAGAATTTCTTAAAGTTAGTCGGCCCATTAGTGAAAAGAGCTACCGTCTTGGAGAGTCGAGGGGAAGAAAAATGGTTAACCTATTATCTTTCAAAACTTGCATTGAGCTATATTGAAAAAGAAAATAGGTTTAAGGCTATCTTTAGTGCTATTTCTAGGCAAAGTGAAGCAAGCTTTGAAAACGTATTTATTACCCGACTCTACTTTCTAGTGGAAAGTATTATTAGAAAACAAAGTGCCGAATGTTCTCTTATTAGTATGCCAACTCACGGGCAAGGATTTGTAAATCCCAAAATACTGCCTGAGAGAATTCGTATGCTATTGGAGGCGAAAGAACCCTCGTCTTCTATAGATGAAGCTTTAACTATATTGCGCATAGATAAGGCAATACTTACCAAAAGCGAGACACTTGTAGTTGTTGATAGTTTGGTTTCGATTTCAACTGAATTTGCATTGGCTTGTGCATATGCTTTAGGTGCTAAGGTTGAAGTTGGAAGGACAAAATCACTTTGGGTTGCCGCAGCATGTATAAATACCCCCAGTGAAGTTGATGATCAAATAATTAAAAAGTATGGGACATTAGGACCAGATGCTGGCCGTCCAACAAGTTATAAACCATGGGTCAAAGTTAAGAAAAGCGATAATTATACTTTCTATGATTTAAAGGTCGATAAAGAACCACAGGCACCTTCTACTATTCCGTTAGATCAACTTAGTGTTCTTTTTCATAGAGAGAAGGCTGGTTATTATGGTCGAATTCACTTTGGCAATAGTGAAGGGCTGGTAAAGTGGGGGAGCACCATTTGGCCAAGCAACTTAGAGCCCTACTTTTGTTGCGGTGCTTGTGAAGTTGATATTTCTTGGGCTGAGGCTCAGTGGCATGTTCAATCGTTCTTTTTACCATTACTTAACTCATCAGTTCCTTTAAAACCAATGGCATTATTACTTATTATTGCAGGGCTGAGTTCGAAGGAACCGGGCCAAAAAGGTATTGCTACAGAGGTCGTTATTATGTCTATTGACGATGGGCGATTGGACATTAAAAGCCTAGGGGACCAGATGGCGTCGCTTATTACAACAGGTTTAATTATCGTATCTCGTTGGTCAAAAATCTTTAAAGAGATAGCTGCAATCTCTAGTCGACATGCTGAAGCAATGCGAATTCTTATTCAATCTCTTCTTCGTTTTGATCCTGAAAATTCACCTCGAGAGCTTGGTGGTTTGATTGAGCTATTGTTTGAATTGAATGTCGCTACTGGTAAATCTATTGATGACGAAAGAGCTATTGAGTTTCTTAAAACAAATAGTAAAGGTGGTAAGCAAGGCAAGTTTTCAAAAAGATTACTCGCTCTGGCTTAAATAAAATCAGTGTAGCTAGATTAATCGTTCCTTATATAATCTAGCTACAACTTCAAAGTTGACTTAATATAGTCGCATCTTCAATTTTGTCATCTGCGGCTAATAGAAATGCTTTAGATAAAACAATAGAAAGACCGTTGTCTCCTTCAAATGGCAGAAACAGTTGATCTACATTTCTATCTTTGCCTCGGCTAGGAACTATACAAAGGTATCGGTCATTTGGCGCAATTAATATGTTGCCACTTCCGATGTGAATTTTGTATTTGTTTTTCTTACCTTGGACAATTAGAAACTTCCCTTCAATTTTGGCGACATCACGTATTTTTAATCTTGGCAATAACCGCTCTAGAACTGTTTTACGTGTTTTGGCTACTTCCGTAAGATCACCAAATGAATAGCCATGCCAATAGTCACGGTAATCTTGCCTTCCGTCTGGACCACCGTCTTGCCATTGAGGATCGTTTCCTACGCTGGCCACTCCAACGAATAGGTCTACATCTCGCATAATTTCTGAAAGTATTAGTGGTGGAATATCGACCATTGAAACGGGTTGGTCGTTATTATCACAAAATCGAACTTGGTCTGTTGCAACATAGTGCCAGATGCCTGCGTCATTAAAGCTCTCAGTATCGTCAATTATTTCATTAATCCAAAATTCTGCGGTCAAATTAAGTTCAGGCAACTTTTTCTGGGCTATATCACCATCACGACCATCATCATAAGCTCCTAATAGAGAATATTTCCAACCACGCAATGCGGCTAAAGAACTAAACTGATGTTGTTTTAGTATATGAGCAGCCATTCTATTGGAATATATGCGAGTGTTAATTTCCGCGTCCGTTAAAAGATAAATCTCCCGGTAGGCTTGCTTAAAAGGTTGTTGGATTTGCAATTCTTCGAGTCTATCTCGCCAAGCTAATACCGTGTGTGCTTCTGACTCAATGGGATGCCATAAATGAACTTTAGCTGATTCACTAACAATAACTAGATCACCTTTATCATCTTGCCATTGGCCTTGGATAAATATTGCTGGTTGGTTATCTAATGACCAAATTAACTTGCGAGCTACTTGGCTTACTAGCCCATGGTTAAGGTAATGTTTTTCAAAATCTGAAAAGTTCCAATGCATATCTTCCGTATAAAGACGGTCAATTCGATCTCGTTGAGTTGTTGTTGCTTGTTTTATCTGTTTAGACATATCGCGGACTTTCTTTAGCTTGTCCGTTAACTTAGTACTATTCTTAATAAATGCAGGTACAGATTTTTGAGGAGTTCCATCTGGTTTAAGCCACACTAATTCAGTTGTCCCAATACCCTTAACACGTAACAATAATTGATAATTATCGAATGCTTCTGTTCTCTCCCCTTCGATCAAACCATAATCAGAAGCAGCGATCTCTTCAATTTGAGCAGGCTTAATGCCTTGTTTCTTAGCCTGTTCTTCGATGTAATTTTGTATTAACTTTTGAGTATTGTTTTGTCGGATGCGAAGTTTCAACCTTGAAAGGTGACTTATACCTCCCAAGCCTTTAGATTGTGCCAATGCGTATATTCCTGCATTGCCTACTCCGGCAGCTGCGGGTCCTACACCTGGGATCTTTTGAAAACACTTTTCTGTCAGTCGAGCTATGTTTTGTAATGACTGTTTGTCGTGGAAGCGGCTCATTGACCAAAGCAGTCCTTTCAACAAATTATTACTGTAGGCTTCAAAGTACTCATAAGTCTCATAGGAATGTTCTTTGCCGTTATATGAATGAACCTCAACTTTAGAATCTACTGACAATGCGGTGATTTCATTTAGCCATTTATTAACAAGTAACTTAAATTGACTGGCGCCAATTTCATCAACAAGAGGATTAGCCGTGGTTATAAATTTCTTAGTAGGCTTACCAGCGGATGCTGATGATAGGTGGTGAAATAGAGCATGCCATTTTCCTAGCTCTTCTCCACATATTGTATCTAGACCTTTCTTTATAAGAGAGCCACATTTACCGCTACCTAGTTCGTAAGGTGGTATTAGCTTGTTATCTCCTTCACCAGCCAATAAGTGCTGAAGTTTCTTTACGGCTTTGCCAATATCAGGTCCCCAACTACTTTGCACAGAAGTGTTTCCTATATGGGATTTCACATACTCATCGGCCAGTATAAAAACGACATCATCACGAAGTTCAGTAGTTAGACCTAACTTTTTTACCTGCTTCTCTATTTGATTAACTAATCCACTGAATGGTCGGTTATCAAGAGCTGTATTATTCTTGCCTATTCTTTGTTCTGAATAAAAAGCCTCGAAAAGTGAACGAAAGGAATAATCGGCGGGAAAATTGAATTTGGTACGCATGAGTGCGTCCAACAAGTTGGTCATTATGTGATAGCTGTCAGACTGTGGTTGATAGTTTTCACGCTTAGATTTTTGTTGTAATAAGTTTGTCCTCTTAACTAAGAACAAAAGAGCGTCAATTTTGTCTTGCTCTGGTAGTCCCTTTAGCTCTTCATACGAAACACATTCTTTTAATGACAATCTAGTATGGGAGTATATAAAACGATCAACTTCCTTTACATGTTTCTCAATTGCTTCAACCATAGGAGTAAACCTTGGATGTTCTTCTGGTTGTGGCACTCGTTTAATTCGTTCTAGTAACTTCCCAATCATATAATATTCCTTATTATCCACCGACTAGCTGAGTCAATTTTATGAAACCGACTTTAGTATCAGGCTTTATAGTAACTAGTTGATCCAATGCTTCCGCTTGAATTTCATCAATTAAAATGAAAAAGCCGTTGCTATCAAAAGCCTTTAAAGCAACCTCTACTTGTTTTTCTGGGTTTACCTGATGCTTCTTTTGGGGTTTGTTAAGAAGAACTTCATATTCTTTAGGATTCACTAGAGAATACTTGTACTCAGCAGCCCTATGGTTATATTTCACTACTTCTTGGTATACACGCTCAGTGATTATATCTTGAATGGATACTTGGACTTTATCGAAACTGAGTTTTAATTCGTTGTATACACTGCCGAAGCTGTTTTCATCTCGAATTAGTAAGGTGTT
>Ga0209291_1003504_pt1 | contig 11550 bp, 8 predicted proteins | sample GOMGulsemesocosm_FD_184633 | JGI IMG/M metagenome (GOLD analysis project Ga0209291, IMG submission 184633) | Methane-oxidizing microbial communities from mesocosms in the Gulf of Mexico - GOM9B Gulf of Mexico (SPAdes) (version 2) | ecosystem: Environmental > Aquatic > Marine > Cold seeps | place... | reverse complement strand
AACAATTCTAAACTGAAATTGTCTTTCATTTGTAATACTAAATGAATTTCAAAATATTGAGTAGGTAAATAGAGTTATTTTTTGTTTTAGTAAGGCGAAAAATAAAACCATAGCTATCGCTACGGTTTTATTTTTTAACGATGATAAAATGAAAAAGAAACTATTTACACTTGAGGTTTTGGTGTTTATTTAGTATAATTTTAAAACTAACAAATGAAAAACCTACTTTACGCAATATTCTTATTAATTAACTTAAGTGCTTATTATCAGTACATAATAACTGGAAAAATAACTGATGCTACCAACGAGGCACTTCCTTATGCTTCTGTATATCTTCAAAAATCACATGTAGGTGTTAGAGCTGATGAAAATGGGGTTTATACTTTAGATAGAGAGGATAAAGGTAACTTTAATAAACTGGATACTTTGGTAGTGTCCTATATAGGATTTAAAGAGCAAAGACTGCCTATTTATTTTGGAACCAATAAGCAGTTAAATTTGGATGTTAAAATGTACTCTTCTGACGAGCTATTAGAAGAAATCACTATAACAACTAATAATTATTCTCCTGAAGAAATTATTAAAAAAGCAGTGAAGAACATCAAGAAAAATTATGTCCAAGAAAACATAATGTCTGATGGTTTTTATAGGGAGTTAATTACAGAAAATAATAACTGTATAGAGCTCAATGAAGCGGTAATTAAGGTAAACTACGAAGGGTACCCGCGAAATAATGTCACACAAAAAGGTTTTAGAAAATACTGGAGTAAAGGAATGGGGAGCTCAAGTAACATGTTATCGGAAGTCTTTCGAAATGCTCAAAACTTTACTTATTTTGTAGCTCCAAAAGATGAGGTAGCCATTATATCTTCTAGGGTATCGAATAATTTAAGCACTTCTGGCTTGGAGCCAGCACCGATTAATGGAGCAGCAGAATTGTTAGGAGCTGATAAAGTAAAGTTCCAGTATGATTTTTTAGACCCAAAATTATTTAATAAATACAATTATAAACTGGAAGGGAAAGATTATGTAGGAGATGAATTATGCTATGTATTGAGTTTTTATCCCAAAAAAGAAAAATTAAAACGAGTTTACCTAGCCTTTAATAAGAAAATGAAGTTCGCCATTTTTACGGGTAGGATTTATATAACAGCAAAAGATTTTTCGGTATTGAAGTATGCATATCAATTTTCTGATTTAGCAGATATATCTGCGCAAAAGATACCTTTAATGTTTTCAGATAATGGTGTTTATGAAGTTAGTTATAAAAAATCAAATAATAGGTACAGGTTAGATAAGGTTATAACTAAGCAACGCAAGATTTATAACAATAATGGTAAATCAATTCTATATACTTGTAAAAGGATTTTACAGTTATATAACACTGGAGTTACTAGTGAACTTAAAAAGTTACCAGAAAAGGATTTTACAGTTATATAACACTGGAGTTACTAGTGAACTTAAAAAGTTACCAGAAAATGATTTATTAGGTATTATGCCTCAATCAAGTTTGCGATATTTTTCTAATACTTATGATAGTTCTTTTTGGGATTCTTTTGAGAAAAGTAAGCACTATCCAAAACTGACTAAACAAGACCTATCAGATTTAGAAAAACATACGCCATTATCTAAACAGTTTGAATATCGAAACATAGCTATTGATTCTTTGGCTGTTCCCCAAGTGCTAAAGAAAGAATATACCCATGTATATGCTAATGGTACTAAAATAAAAGATGATTACCATTGGCTGTCCAAGAAAAAGGATTCCAATACAACAAATTATTTAAGGCAAGAAAATAATTACGCTCATGATGTATTGCACCGATTAAAAAACTATAAGAAGCAATTTAGTTTTGCTAACATCTATAAAAAAGATTCAATAACGAATAAAACAGAAAAGGCTAAAGTAGTTGGAGAATATTATTGGGAGCAAGATGAATTAGGAGATATAATTTACTTTAAAGTATTACCTAATTCAAAAAAAGAACGAATATTTAATCGTTCCAATGCAACAAAAGGTATTTTAAATTACCGTAGGAGGAGTTTTGAAGTAAAAAAGAAGCATATAATTTATAACTACACTAAAGATAGTGGTTTGTTTGGAACCTTAATTGTCAAACCTATTGGAAGTAATACATTGGTGGATAGTATTGCAAATGTGTCAAGTTTTATTAGCATTGATGATTCAAAAATAATATATATAAAACAAGATGCTACAGGAAGAGAGTTCAAAGTTTTTTCACATACCATTGGAGATAAAGAAACGAATGATAAATTGCTATTTTGGGAAATGGATGAAACATTTTATTTAGCATTAAAAAAGACAGTTTCAAAAAAGCACCTTATTTTAGTTAGCGAAAGTAAAAGTGAAAACGAAAATTACATTCTCGATTTGGATAAACAATCACTAGAGTTTAAATCGGTGTCTAAGAGAAAAAAAGATCGTTATTATATTGTAGAACAATTTACTGAGGGACCTTTTTATGCACTCGTAAAAGGAACAGAAAATAAAATTGTACGTATTCCTGAAGTTTCAACTTCAGACAGTGATTGGAAAACCATATATACAACTAAAAATGTACTTCAAGATTTAAGTGTAACGAAGGATTATATTGTTGTTGCAGAAGATGATAAAACAAGATTAAAACTAAAATATTTTAAAAAGAATCAACTTTCTAAAGTAAGAGAGTTTTCTTTTAAAGAAAAGAACAATTATTTTGATTTTGGTAAAGTTGAAGGAAATACCATAACATTAAATTATCAATCACCTTTGTTACCTTTTTCTGAGAGAAAGATAAATTTTGAAAATGAAGCTATAGAAATCATTTCAGAACTGGAGTTAAACGAAAATAAGAATAGAGAAGGATATGTAACCAAGCTTGAATGGGCAAAAGCGAAAGACGGTACAGAAATACCAATTACAGTATTTTACAACAAGTATTCTATTAGAAAAATTGTTAAAGGAATATATGTAAAAGCTTATGGAGCATATAGAGGTGTGAGTTATGGAGCTTTTAATGCTAATGAATTGTTATTAGCTCAACAAGGTTTTATTGTAGCGTATGTACATACTAGAGGAAACGAAACTTTAGGGCAAGATTGGTATAATCAGGGTAGGCTACTAAACAAGAAAAATACTTTTGAAGACTATGTTACTGGAGCCAATTATTTAAAAAACAAATATGAAATGCCTACCAAAAAAATGGTAGGGCATGGGCTAAGTGCTGGAGGATTGATTATGGGGTATACTGCCAATAATTATCCAGATTTGTTTGGAACACTTATTTTTGATCGTCCGTTTTTAGACGTAATTAATACGATGACAAATAAAAATTTACCGCTAACGACTACGGAGTATAAAGAGTGGGGGAATCCTGATAACAAAGAGTTTTTTGATTATATGTTATCATACTCTCCATATCAGAATATTAAAAAACAAGCATATCCAAATATGTTGTTTTATTCAGGATATTTAGATGCGCAAACACCTTATTGGCAAGTAGCTAAATGTGTGGCTAAATACAGAGAGAACAATAGCTCTAGCAATTTAATTTTAATGAAAACAGGTATGACATCAGGGCATAACATCCTTTTTTTAGAATCTGATGATAGGAGCGCTAGTATCTATGCGTTTATAATGAATACAATTTATAAAAACGAGAACGAGGTTAGTGAGGTTAATTAAAGCGTTTAAGTCAAACTCTCTAATTTGTCAACACTCCAGGCCTCTGGTTTTGCATTAAACATAGGCTTGGTTACTGCCCATATTCCTTGAAATAGTTCGGAATGTCTGTAGTTCTTCAATGCATCTTCATTATCCCAATAACTATAGGTGAAAAACACATTTTTTGCATGTTTATCATTATACAATTCTAAAAACTGACAGCCAGGAAAGTGTCTTATTGATTCTTTTTGATTATTAAAATTTGATAAAAATTCTTTAATCTTATCTTCTTGTAAACTTAATTTTACGATGCGTACTAACATAAATATTTATTCTTTTTCAAAAAAAGTAACAGAAACACTATCTCTATAGCTAATCCCTAAAAGGGTAGAAGCACCTCCAGCAGTTTCTAGGCTACTTTTATATAATGCAATTTCTAAATGATTGTTGGAATTGTATAGCGCAATTTTTTTACCTTCATGAACTCTCTTTTCTTTTGGAGAATCGTAATTCACAAACTCACCGTAGGAATTATATACAGTGTCAAAAACAAAATTTCTAACAGTTACTTTAAATTTTCGACCTTTAGCAATACGAGTAATTAATTCTTTTGAAACATTAGTAATAATATTACCATAATTATCAATATACTGAATATGTCCAACGATAATGGTTTCATCAGGGTTAACAACAGGCATCATATTAGTAACTTCTTTAAGGTTATTAAAAGGTCTACCAATAACAGCTAAATTACCACCTCTGGCCAAATGACAGGCAACCTTTGTAAAAACTGTTTTTACAGGAAAATTATCGTGAGGATTTTGATGTGTCGTAATTTCAATAACCTTCTCAGGGTGCTTAGTTGTGTTCAGAATGGATAAAATGCCATTATTAGCACATATAAAATAGTGCCCGTCTAATAACATTGCTAAATGTTGTGTTTCACTATTTAACTCAGAATCAACACCTATGATGTGAATTGTTCCTTTTGGAAAGTTATGGTAGGCATTTTTTATTATATAACTAGCCTCATTATAATTAAAAGGTGTAACTTTATGTGAGACATCAACAATGGTTATTTCTGGTATTTCAGAATAAATAGTACCCTTTACAGAAGCTACATAATGGTCTTTTAATCCAAAATCTGTTGTTAAGGTAATTATTGCCATTAATATATTGTTGAATGTTAGGTTTGCCTAGGCAAAATTGCGTAATTTTGTGGAGTAAATCTAATGAAATTTTAGTTAATTTTTAACAAAAAAACTTTAGCATTTGAAAGAACTTGTATTTGAACTTACTGAAATTAATCCTAGAGAATTCTGCGGAGAACAAAACGCTACTATTGATTCCTTAAAAAAATATTTTCCAAAGCTTAAAATTATAGCTAGGGGAAATAAAATTAAAGCAATTGGTGGCGAAGAAATATTAGATGAGTTTGATAAACGAATGCGCATGTTAGTGTCGCATTTTACTAAGTATAATAAAATTGATGAAAATATCATTGAACGCGTGCTAACCTCAAACGGCGTTGAAGATATTCAAACAGCCAAGAATAGCGATTCTATTTTAGTGCATGGGGTGGGCGGTAAAATGATTAAAGCACAATCTGTAAATCAGCGAAAGTTGGTAACGACATCTGCTAAAAACGATATGGTATTTGCGGTAGGGCCAGCAGGAACTGGTAAAACATATACGGCAGTTGCTTTGGCGGTAAAAGCATTAAAAGCAAAAGAAGTTAAGCGTATAATTTTAACAAGGCCGGCGGTTGAAGCAGGAGAGAATTTAGGTTTTTTACCTGGAGATATGAAAGATAAATTAGATCCGTATATGCAGCCTTTATACGATGCTTTGCGCGATATGATTCCATCGGAAAAATTAGAGTCACATATTGAGAAAGGAATAATACAGATTGCACCTTTGGCGTTTATGAGAGGTAGAACCTTAGATAATGCTTTTGTTATTTTAGATGAAGCACAAAACACCACTCGTGCCCAAATGAAAATGTTTTTAACTCGTATGGGTAAAAACGCTCGTTTTATAATTACAGGTGATCCTGGACAAATAGATTTGCCTAGAAGAACAGTTTCTGGATTAAAAGAGGCTTTACTTGTTTTAAATGGAGTTACAGGAATAGGGTTTATACACCTAGATGAAAAAGATGTAATTAGACATCGATTGGTTAAAAAAGTTATTGAAGCATACAAGAATATAGAAAACGAATAAGAACTTACTACTACAATACGCAACTAATGAGTACTACTATTAACGACACAAATTTTAATTTCCCGAAACAACAAAACGTTTATAAAGGGAAGGTTAGAGAAGTTTACAACATTGACAATGAAAAATTAGTGATGATTGCATCGGACAGGTTATCTGCATTCGATGTTATTATGCCTAAACAAATCCCTTTCAAAGGACAAATATTAAACCAGATTGCAGCAAAAATGATGCAAGAAACAAAGGACATTGTTCCTAACTGGATTCTTGCTACACCAGATCCTAATGTTGCAGTTGGGCATTTATGCGAGCCTTTTAAAGTAGAAATGGTTATCCGTGGGTATTTGGCTGGTCATGCTGCTAGGGAGTACAAGTTAGGTAAGAGAACTTTGTGTGGAGTTGCATTGCCTGATGGCTTAAATGAGAATGATAAATTACCTATGCCAATTATTACCCCTTCAACAAAAGCGGAAGGTGGTGAACATGATGAAGATATTTCTAGAGAAGCAATTTTAGCAAACGGTATAGTATCTAAAGAAGATTATGAAGTTTTAGAAAAATACACACAGGCATTATTTCAAAGAGGAACAGAAATTGCAGCTAAAAGAGGATTGATTTTAGTGGATACTAAATATGAATTTGGAAAAACAACCGACGGGGAAATTTTGTTGATTGACGAAATTCACACGCCAGACTCGTCACGTTATTTTTATGCTGATGGATATCAAGCACGCCAAGATGCTAAGGAAACACAAAAGCAATTGTCAAAAGAATTTGTAAGACAATGGTTAATTGAAAATGGATTTCAAGGAAAAGACGGACAACAAATACCGGAAATGTCAGAGATGAAAATCAATGAAATATCTGAGCGATATATTGAGCTATATGAACAAATTACGGGAGAACAATTCGTAAAAGCTGATTTAGCTAATATTGAATCTCGTATTGAAAAGAATGTATTGGCTTATTTGGGTTAATCATATAAAACATAATTATACTAAAAAGGCCTCACAATGTGAGGCCTTTTTTTTGCAGTGTTAATTCTTGAAATTAATTGTAAAGAACATTTTTTAGGTGTTCCATTTACTTCAAATACCAATAATGAACGGAGTTCTTTTTATTGATCACCTTGTATGTATAATGATAATGGAATATTTCCTTCTCCGTTAGCAAATACAGCATCTGGAACTTCAATTTTAAATGTATGTGTTCCTGCATTTAAATTTCCTAAGTCATAGGTTCTTATAGGAATTTTTGCTCCAGGACACCAGTTGCTAAAAGATTGCCATTGTGAATCTGATCTAGGCGAAGGGCCATAAATTCCATTTCCTTGAGTATTATATTGTCTATAAGGTTCACATGATGTTTCACCAGGTTTATACATATCTATATTTGCTCCATCAAAATAAATATAATGATCTCTCCTATTATATTCTTCCCCATTAGTATTAGCTCCATGATTTGAGGTAATTAGATGCAACTGTGCATTGGTTATAGGAGTAGCGATATCAATGTTAATTGTTTTTATTGTTTGACCAATAATATCAGTAGCATTATAATTATTAAAATCAATATTTGTTACTACTGGTTTAATGTATTGATTAGCTTGATTAACTGTTTCAGCTGTAGATATGAAATCCAAACTTCCGTAAAAAACTTCGTCTAATCCTGCACATCCTGCAATTTGAGTATTTGCTGCATATGGAACTCCAAATACAGATAATTCAACCCAGAAATCATAGTTTGCATAAATAGCTGGATCTTTTAATAGCTTAGCTATATTATCTACTTCAAAAATATATGGCACTTCATCAGGTTGAACATTTTTATCCATAAAAGGAGTTATGTACCTTCCTACTTCAATGGTATTGGCAATATTAGTACTGTTATAAGGTAGACCTTTGTCGACTAAACTAATATTAACATGACCAATTCTATCATAATTATCACAAAAAGCCTTTATGGTAATTTCCATTGATAGTTTATCACTAATATCACTCAAATGAACATCTGTAACTTTAATAGCATATTTTGTGTTATCAACTCGTGTTATCCCGGCAGGTACAGGGTCGCTTACAGTACCAGCATACCCATCGTAAAAGATAACTTCATCAAAAAGATTGAATCTTGTTTCTACAGCAGTAACATTTAATGCAAGTGTATTACTTACGATGTTATTACCTTCGTAGACATAAATCGCTTTTACGATTATTTGTCCTGTCGCATTTGGTGTAAATGGATTGTTAAAAACCTCTACGTCATCTACAAAGTAACTAGCATTAGCAGTTACATCAGAACCGTTATCTGCTATAACACTAAAAGCAAAACTCCCTCCAATTTCAACACTTGATACATTAGACGAGAGAAGTAAGTTTGTTATTGGTTGCTCAGTAACAATTAAAGTAATTTCATTACTGGTTAGCATTGTAGAATTATACTCAAATTTTGCCATAACCGTATAGGTTCCTGGAGTTTGAGTTGTAAAGGAATTAGTTGATATTTCAACATCATCAATATGAAATATCACTTCTGATGTTAAATCTACACCATTATTACCGTTTGCCGTAAACGTAAATGGATCTCCAACTTGAACCGTTGTAGCGTTAGATTCTATAGTAATAGATGTTAATGGAATTGAATTTGCAACAAAGGTTTCATCGTCACTGCAATTGATAAAAAATAATAGACCAAATAGGCATACTAAGTTTCTTACAATAAATTTATTCATAAGTAAAAGAGGTTTTAATTAATTTACCAATTTAATTTTTTAAAACTAAACTCAATCTATTTAGGGATACAAGATTGTTAACTAGGGGCATAAGTATCATTGTGGAACTATCGTTATTTGAAATTAACAATTAGGGCTAGTTATTAAAAAAGAAATAGTAAGGAAAAGTGAACAAAGAATTTTAAGAGAAGTACTAAAAATTGATTCTCATATTGAGCCTGTCGAAATATTTTTTGGTATTGTAGCTAATAAAAATTGACATGCCGATAGCTATTGGGACAGTTTGACAAACTTTAATTTATATAACTTTTTAGACAGTTTTTTTTTGTAGTTTTAAATCGAAAAAAAAAGCAGCATGAAAAAAATAGTAGTTCTTATAGGTTTATTAGTCTTTATGGCTTGTAAAACAGACAAACAAGAAGAGGTAATAATATATAAAGAATTTAAAGTAGGGACCTATAGAGCTTCATTAGCTATTAAAGATCAAAAGGAGCTGCCTTTTGTTTTTAAAGTAGATACTATCAATACCTTAACCATTTATAATGCAACTGAAAAAATAGTAGTTGATGATATTCATGTAAAAGGAGATTCAATACATATAAAAATGCCAGTTTTTGATGCTAACATAAATGCTTTTATTGATGACAAAGGTAATTTGAAAGGCTATTATTCAAAAGGTCCTAGTAATAAAAGGGTACCTTTTACAGCAATATACGATGTACATTTTAGCTATCCAACAACCTCAAATACACATATCCCAGTAGAAGGGGAATGGGAAGTAACTTTTAGCCCGAATACGGAAGATAGTTATAAAGCCAAAGGGATATTTAAAGACGGTAAGGATAATAAAATTACAGGAACATTTTTAACTGAAACCGGTGATTATCGTTATTTAGATGGTGTTGTAGATAATAATAAATTACAATTAAGTTGTTTTGATGGTGCCCATTCCTTTTTATTTGATGGGTTTATCAAAGGTGATAGCATTAGCTCAGGAATGTTTTATTCTGGAAATCATTTTAAAGAACCTTGGGTTGCTGTGAGAAATAATAATTATGAATTGACTGACCCTAATACATTAACCTTTTTAAAAGAGGGGTATGACAAAATAGAATTTTCATTTCCAGATTTGGAAGGGAAACAGGTAAGCTTAAAAGATGATAGATTTAAAAATAAAGCGGTAATTATTCAAATTATGGGCAGTTGGTGCCCTAATTGTTTGGATGAAAGTAAGTATTTAAGTCAATTCTATAAGGAAAACAAGAATAGTAATGTTGAGCTAGTAGCTTTGGCTTTTGAAAACGCTAAAACATTAGAAAAAGCTACAAGTAACTTAACTCGATTAAAATATAGAATAGGTATCGAATATCCAATTTTGATAGCCCAAACTGGTTCTGCAAACAAAGAGTTGGCAGCAGAAAAGGTACCAATGTTGAATCATATATTATCTTATCCGACAACAATTTTTATCGATAAAAAAGGAACAGTTCGTAAAATTCATACAGGATTCAATGGTCCTGCAACTGGAGAAAAGTATGTTAAGTTTATAGAAGAATTTGAAACTTTTGTAAAGAAGTTGAGTAATGAATAATGTTACTCTTATATTGCATAAAAAAGGGCGATAACTATGTTATCGCCCTTTTTTATGCAATATAAGATGTTATATCTTTTTAAATAATATTTTCTCTTGTGTAAACTGATAAGCAGCATCTAAAAAGGCTACCATTTTTGGCCAGTTTTCTTTCGCTTCAAAATTATGAGCATAAGTTTTATGTGTAGTAATGGTTAATTTTCCATCCTCGATATTAGCGACACTTAAAAATCCGCCAGTTTCATTGGTGATGTTAATGTTTAATTTGTCTAAACCACTAACAGTATATCCCTCAGGAATATTGATGTTTATTTCATTTTTAATAGTGCGTGCATAATCTCTATAAACATTAGCATCTCTCGTTTTATCTTTTAATGAAATTTGACCACCAATTAATTTTCCCACTTCAAAAATATAATTTTTTCCAGCTCTTTTCATGAAATTGTTTTCTGCACTGAAAGTATCTTCATATACAAAATAATCGTTGAAATTGTCTCTCCCTGTTTCCAAAATTTTAAAAGAAAAATTGGTTATGTTTTCTAAATCTGTTTCAGATTGAGCTGTTTTTATAAGCTTCTCTATTCGTTTTGTTTCTAATTTTTCAAATAAAGCGTTTAGCTCATTTGCTTGTTTAGCTTTAAGTTTTTTGTTTTTTACTAATTCCAGATAAGATTTGGTTTTATACTTTTTGTGTTCAGCATTAATATAATCTCTTACTAAAAGGATGTCGTCTTGTTTTTCAGTTTTTGAGTGCCCTTTGTATGCATTGTTTCTAACAACATTAATATTTGTAAAATCATCATTAAAAGATAAATCCATTTTAGTTAAACTTTCATTGTTTTCTGCTAATGATACTGGTAGTTTTCCTTTTTTTATACTTTCTAGTTTATGTTTTTTATAAGTAAGTACATATGCATTTATTCCTTCTAAAGTTGGGGGAATGTATCCTATATTAGAATGTTTTCCAAGTAAAGATATGTACAATGGTTTTTTTGTTTTAATTTTTAAAACGGCCTCTAAGTTTCTTGAAAGTAGTAAATCCTCAATTGCGCCATCATATCGGTTTTTACCAACTATAACTTCGTATGGAATTTTATTGTCTTTTAAATATGCAATGAAGTAATTAATGAAATTAACTCTATTCTGGAAAAATAAACCATTACTTCCATACACTTCGTATGGGTTTAAAATTTTTGCTTCACTACCATAAACAGCTTCTAGAAGTCTTGTAAGGTAATAATGGCGAATAAAATTGTATGCTTTAGTAGCCTTTTGCTGATAGTTTTTAGCAGATGTTTGTTTAAAATATTTTTCAATAGGACCTAAATTACCATAAGGTTTAAACTT
>Ga0209291_1003503_pt1 | contig 11553 bp, 11 predicted proteins | sample GOMGulsemesocosm_FD_184633 | JGI IMG/M metagenome (GOLD analysis project Ga0209291, IMG submission 184633) | Methane-oxidizing microbial communities from mesocosms in the Gulf of Mexico - GOM9B Gulf of Mexico (SPAdes) (version 2) | ecosystem: Environmental > Aquatic > Marine > Cold seeps... | reverse complement strand
GTCAGTATTATTCATTAATTGATCTCTTTGTCTATCCGCGTGAGTCCATTCGCCTGACTGAAATCGTGACACCGTTGAAGCCTTTAGAGGCCATGGCACAGCATGGTTTGGTGGTGGCTTCTGATATCGGTGGACACCGTGAAATGATTGAGCACCAAAAAACGGGGGTGCTATTTGAAGCTGATAATGTCGCGGCGATCAGTGATGCAATCGTCGAGCTTATTGCTCAGCCACAACGGTGGGATGCTATTAAGCGTGCTGGTAATCAATACGTTAATCAAGAACGCACCTGGAAATGTAGTGTCGCGCCAATAGAACAAGTGTATCGGTCTATTGTTGAGGGGGTTTGTCGAGGGAATCGAACATGAAGGTTGCTAATGTTTTGTCCATATCGTCATCTTCTGGAAGGGATCAAATATGAAGGTTGCTATTGTTGGGCCTATACCGCCTCCAAACGGAGGAATGGCGATGCAAACTCAGCAGCTCATTCGTTTACTAGAAAAAGCAGGACTAGAGGTTACTCATATCGCGACCAACAGCCCTTATCGACCTGATTTTATTGCTAACATCCCCGTTGTACGTGCGCTGTTTCGATTGGTTCGCTACTTTTTTACCTTGCTGAATTCTTTAAAGAACGTGCAAATTATACATTTGATGGCTAATTCCGGATGGTCGTTTTATCTCTTTGCAATGCCTGTTATTTATATCGCCAGTTGGAATAAAGTCCCTGTGATAATGAATTATCGAGGCGGATTGGCAGCCGAGTTTTTTGACCGTGACTGGCGTTGGATAAAAGGCGCGGTGCAGCGGGTCGATAAAATCATCGTGCCAAGTGGTTTCTTAAAAGGGGTATTCGCACAATACGGCGTTAATAGCACCATAATTCCTAATATTGTTGATCTATCAATATTTGATTACCACCCCGTTCAGCTTAATAAAGAAAGTCTCCACATTGTTATTACTCGTAATTTAGAAGCGATTTATGATAATAAGACAGCGATAGAAGGCTTTGCGCTCTTTGCTAAAAATGCACCGCAGTCCAGGTTGTCTATTGCCGGCAGTGGTGAGCTCGAAGATGAACTTAAGGCATTAGTCGCCACTTTAGGCATTAGCGATAAAGTGAGCTTTGTAGGGCGCCTAAGTCGTGAAGATATTGCCGCACTCTATCAAAGCGCAGACATATTGTTAAATACCAGCTTAGTGGATAACACACCTAACTCGATCATCGAAGCGCTAGCGTGTGGTTTGGTGGTGGTATCAAGTGATGTCGGTGGTATTCCTTATTTAGTCACCGATAATCAACATGCTTATCTGATGCCACCACAATCAAAAAAGTGGGTAGCTAAGCGATTAAATTCGGTGATTGAGCAGCCAGATGTGGCACGAAGGATTGCCCGAAATGGCTATGGTAAGGTGAGCGCCTTTACACCAAATGTTGTGATAACGAAGCTTATTTCACTGTATCAGGAGAGTATATAGCCATGCGTGATATCGCGTTACTACTATTCCTTGGTGCGATGCTGTTACTAACGTTTAAACGTCCCTTTGTTGGTATTTTACTATGGTGCTGGATAAGCTACATGGTGCCTCATAAGCTTAGCTGGGGCTTCATGATGACCTTTCCTGTGGCGCAGTTAACCGCATTAACGTTCTTGTTGTCTTTTATTATTTCCAAAGAATCGAAAACGGTCACTTGGCGAACCCCGATAGTCTGGCTCATGATGTTTAATGGTTGGCTACTCATTACTTTTATCGTCCATCCTTTTACTGAGCACGCAGTTGTTCAGATCTCCAGCTTCGTTAAAATCCAGCTGTTTACGGTGCTCACTTATATCATGCTAACGAACAAAGAGCGCTTGCATCAGGTCTTGTTAGTGATCTCACTAAGCATCACTTTCTATGGCATAAAAGGAGGTATTGCCACGATTACCTCTGGAGGAAGTACAAGAATTTGGGGACCGCCGGGTGGTTTTTTTGAGGGTAACAACGAGCTCGGATTAACGCTACTCGTTGCCATGCCTATCATCTATTACTTTGCGAGCATTGCGCCTAAAAAGTGGATGAAATATTGTTTGTTCGCGGCCATTTTATTATCAATCGGCTCGGTATTAGGCACACAATCACGTGGTGCATTAGTCGCCATTGTTTGTTGCGGGATATTTTTCTGGCTTAAGAGCAACGGTAAAATTATTAGCTTAATTGCGGTGCTATTGATTGCGCCTATTGGCTATAACTTTATGCCCCAAAGCTGGCATCAACGAATGAATACTATCGTACTCGATGAGGGAACAGAATATGACGCATCAGTACAAGGGCGCTTTAATGCTTGGTATATGAGTGCAAACTTAGCCAATGATCAGATAATGGGTGGGGGGTTTGATTCCTATACCCCTACAAACTTCTACCTATTTGCGCCTGTTCCTGATGATATTCATGATGCTCATAGTATATATTTTAAGATCTTGGGCCAGCATGGCTATATTGGTTTGGGGCTATTTTTGGGCTTATGGATTAGCGCTTGGCTGTTGGCTGGGAAAATACATCGCATAACAAAAGATGATAGACAGCTTAAGTGGGCGAGTTTACTCGCGAGAATGTTGCAAATCAGCCTGATCGCTTATGGTTCAGGGGGGGCGTTTCTTGGCTTGGCCTATTTCGACCTACCGTATCATATCGTCGTTTGTATCGTTGCCTTGTATAACATTGTATTAAAAGAGCAAGTGCGGCTAGCACAGCCTTCGACAGAGGCCTTTGAGGAAAAGGAAATGCCGGCATTAGCACCCGGCCAACGTACCCCCGTTAGTCATCGAAACAGCCATTAATGTCGACCCTTTTGAGATTTTTTTCACTTTGTTCCATCACGCATATTTACTTTTGATTAAAAAAGCAGTAAAAATAAGTTACGCGTTGAAAGTGAAGTAGTTAATATGATTAAAGTGATTATAGAAAGAACGATTGTGGATGGCATGGAATCCACTTATGAAGTTGAAGTAAAACGGACATTAAAAGCAGTTATGGGCGCTAGTGGCTTTGTTTCTGGCGAGTCGTTAGTGGATATGAATCATCCGAGCTTACGCACAATTATTACGACATGGGAAAATCTGTCATGTTGGAACCGCTGGTTTCAATCGGACTTGCGTCGCGATGCTAATTACAACCTCAATCAAATATTAGAACGCGAAGAAAAAGTTAAGGTGCTAATGACCCAGCCGTTATCATAGGCTGAATCACTGCTTAATCAAAGTTTGGTGTGCGTTTCTCAAAGAACGCACTGATTGCTTCTTTACATTCCTTGGATTTTATCCGCTCGATAAAAACATCCCCTTCATTACGTATCACTTGCGCTATCTCAGCCTTAAATGGTGCTTTAAGTAACGCTTTGGCCTGTTGCACTGCTGTTGGAGGTTGCTTAGCATATTGATTGGCCTTTTCTGTCGCCAAAGCAATCAGCTGCATTGGAGTACATACCTGATTTACTAAGCCTATATGGTGGGCATATTCGGCGCCAAAACTTGTACCAAGCAGTAATAATTCACTGGCGAGTCGTTGGCCGATTAAATGAGGCAATAGCAGACTTGACCCACCTTCCGGCGTTAGCCCTAATTCGACAAAAGGCATCTTAAATACCGTATTATTGGCACTGACAACATGATCGCAATGTAGCAACATTGTCGTGCCGATGCCGACGGCAGGACCTGCTGTTGCTGCTATGAGCGGTTTGTTAAAATAATTTAATGCGGCTAAAAACAAAAACGGTGGTGCAGAATGGTCCACCGCAGGATCGTTGATAAAGTCATTTAAATCATTGCCGGCACAAAATACATGCTCATCACCTGAGATGATCACGGCGCGAATATGGTCTGCGTTATCGGCACTAATAAGCGCGTCGGTAAGTGCTAGATACATCTCACCAGTTAAGGCATTTTTGGCCTTAGTTCGACTAATTTTAATATGACGAACATGCGGATTTAAATCAGATACAACAATAAACGATGACATAGTAACTCTTTAATTAAACGAATGTTTAGCGTATAACTACTTTAGCTAATAAATAATATCGGCGCAAATTTTATCGTTGGGTCAGACTAGGATATAATTAGTCAGTCCTTCGTTATAGAGCCAATCCCTTTGCAATCATTTGAGTTACATTTAACCGTCGAAACGCCAATTAATGCCGTCGAACTATTACAAGCCCATTGTGCTTTGTCTAAAGGGCAAATAAAAGACGTAATGCACAAAGGTGCTGTATGGCAAAGCCAAGGGAAAAAAACGAGCAGACTACGCCGCGCAAAAAAACAGCTCAATGTCGGTCAAACACTCCATTTATATTATAATGAACAGGCGTTAAGCGAAGATTTTACGAAACCGCAATTGATTGAAGATTGTGGGGAATACAGCATATGGAATAAGCCATGTGGCATGATGAGTCAAGGTTCAAAGTGGGGGGATCACAGTACGATTTCCCGCTATGCCGAAGTGACATTAGCGCCACAGCGAAGTGCCTTTATTGTCCATCGTTTGGATCGCGCGACCCATGGCGTGATCTTGGTCGCTCATACCAAAAACGCAGTACGCAAACTCACTAATATGTTTGAACAGCGTGAAATTACCAAAAAATATCAAACCGTCGTTCACGGACTTTTCGAAAAGACACAAGAATTTACGAGCGATATTGATCAACGAAGTGCCTACACTAAGGCGAGTAATCTCACTTATGAGCAAGCACTCAATGTCAGTTTGTTAGATATTGAGATTGGTAGTGGCCGCAAGCATCAAATTAGACGTCACCTTAGCGAAGCCGATTTTCCAATAGTAGGTGACCGGCTTTATGGCAACGATGAAAATGAAGTTGACTTACAGCTATGCGCTTATCATCTGAGTTACCATTGTCCGGTACTCGATATTGATAAGCACATTGAAATAGCGCCGTCGTTAATACTTGGGCGTGATTAGCTTGTTTGGTTTTCTTTGGCAAAGGCTGGGTTAGCGTACATCGTTAATAACCAGTGTTGCTGAGCCTGTGTTAATTGTTCCATTCGGGTTAACAAAGGGGAGCTGGTGGCCTCACCATTAGTTTCAAGTTGCTGCTTAGCGGTAACGTTTGAATCATACAATTTGTAGTTGCTAATGATCTGGCGATCAATCTCTGCCGCAATCTCTTTTGAGTCTTGATAGTCACCAACAATCGGTTGACCAAATTCGATATGAACGCATCCTTTATAACCGATAAGGCCTTGCGTGATGCTGCGTAAATCCTCACCTTCAGCTTTTTTATAGTCACCTGTTTCGTCGATGGTCGCCAGTTCAACTGCTTTGTCTTTATCACACGGGTCAAACTCATAACTTATCGAGACCGGCACAACGTTAAGCTCATTTAAATATTGCTCTATCGTACGTTCTTTGCCCTTATTCAATAATAACATCGATATAAGCGCTGAATTTGTTTTATCTAAGCCGTCTTTCGCACGGCCTTCACGTTGAGCTATCCAAACATGCTGCGCATTATCAGTAAGGGTGTGATGAATATAACTTGAAAGGTTTTTTGACGCCGTTAGCATCGCCCGTTTAGTCTTTTCGCTACGCTTAACAATAAAACTCTTATTTAAGCGCATCAAATCAGATACCCAAGGCTTGCTCAGTAAGTTATCACCGATGGCAATCTCAACCGTACTAAAGCCACTCTTATACAATGATAAATTCACGAGTGCCGGATCTAGGGCAATATCGCGATGATTACTAATAAAGAGCGTTGGTTTTGTCATATCTAACTCATCGAGACCGTTGAAACTAAAACCGTCAGTACTGTTCTTGATTAGTTGATGTAAATATTTGGCCACTTCTTGTTGAAAGTCTTGGACACTATGAATTTTTTTCGCTTTGTTCTTAAGGTATTTTTTGACTAGCCAGTGGCTTAACGCTGGAAATAGGCTATTTGTACGGGGAATAAAGTAAGCGGCAATAGACTCTTGTAAGACTGGTTCATTGATTATATTTTGAATTACGCCATGCGCCTCTTCATCACGAAAGGGCCTAATATCATCAAACATGAAAGGTTCTCTGTTGTTACCAAAATTTTGGAAGAAATTATAGTGGGTGAAAAGCGGTGAAATATAAGTTAACACAGACGATTATTCACTTGAACTGTTAATTTTACCTAAATATGCAATGGTTAGAGGTCTGCTTAGTGCAGCATGGGTTTGAGCTCCATGATATGGGGTTGATCAATACAATCTATCATTGGTTACTAACCTAAAGTGTCCGATCGGTGAGCGTAAATGCTTAGGACGAAAAATAGTCAATATTTATGATTGATATCTATCGGTTAATAATTAAACTAGGCATAGTGTGAAATAGAATAACTAGGAAGGGAAATGACAGGAAGTAGCGAGAAAAAAGGATTAGGTGGCTGGTTGATTTTGGTCGGTATTGGCGTGTTGTTAGGGCCCTTTAGAATGGTATTTGTCCTTTATCAGGTCTATAAACCCATTTTCGATGACGGTACATTGACGGCAATGCTCAATGAGGATTCAAGTACTTACAACCCAGAATTTGCGGCTTTGCTAATAGGGGAAGTGTCCTTTAATTTGATGATATTGTGCGCGTCACTATATTTAATCTACTTGTTTTTTTCGAAGCACTATCGATTTCCGATGGTCTATATTGCAATTATTAGTGCGTCACTGATTTTTATCCCATTTGATGCTTGGATCGTGAGTTTCTTCTTTCCAGAAGATCCAATTTTTGGTGCTGAAACCACTAAAGAGTTTGCTAAAATGGTGATCTCTGCGCTGATTTGGATCCCGTATATGTTAGTTTCTAATCGAGTGCGATTAACCTTTGTACGTAATGCTCCTGAGGTGATTGAGCAAGTCGAAAATGTCGAAAGTACATCCGTAGCGCTTGATAATAAGTGAGTATCAAAATAAGACGGCAGGTATTACCCGCCGTCTTGACTGCTTTTAAAGGTTACTTATTGATACAGCGTTATTGTCAAAGGTAAACGTGTTGATCTTACCGCATTGAGCGACATGATTTTTTGAAGGGAATGGGGTGTTAGCTTGAGTGATATCACCTTCCCAGCCTTGGCCGTTTTTAACATAGGCTTTTATTTCAAAGTAGCCATTGACCGTTTGACTACAATCCATATCGACATCAAGCATCCAATAATGCGCTCCCCAATTATTTAGGTCTTCTAGACCAAAACCGTCTTGAGCAACGGTTCTTAATGCGCCCCAACTAGAAGACCATAGGTTTGTTGTCCAATCTAATGCCGTCCCTTCAGCAGCATTACTTTGACCCGCCTCTGCACCATACCAATCAATATAATGTTCATTTGATTTCCATGGCGCGGTTGTCGTGTTGCGTAAGTTGTTATGCGAAATAGCGATGGCACAATTAAAATTACCGGTGCTACAATTTCTTCCTAGGTTGTTGTTTGCATAGTTATGATCGATACCGCCGCGAACAAACATGTCTTGACCAGCTGAGGTTTGAGCCTGAATAAATATCACGGTACGCTTGATATCGGATGGGGTCGTAACACCACTTAACTTAGCGCCATGATGGATCGCAATCGCATCCCACGGTGCGATATTCGTGTTAATACTGCCATCACTATTAACGGTAATAACTTCGTCAGAACAAGACTGTTGATCGTTACTGATCTTACCTTTAAGCACATTACAATATTGACCAGCTGCCATGCCCGTTGGTACTTGGTTCGTCATGTAAGCGTCTTCTTTATTAATCACGACATGGCCTTGATCACCACGGCTAAATGAAATCTGATCGCCACCATTGTCCCACCAGTTATCGACAGTCCAGTTGTCATTGGTATAGTTTCTAAAATCAACACCACCGGCAATATAGCTCCAGCGATGCTCACATTGCCAGCCGCTACCAAAACATTCTAAATTAGCACCATTGTGAACAGGGACATTGGGTCCCCCGACATCGGTATCATGATGGAAGTCATAGCTAGACATCACTTTTGGATAACCATAAGGGTAGGCAAGCATAAAGACATTGGCTAAGTCATATAGACGACCATCGGCAAAGGTAATGACATTTCCTGCGCCGCCATGACCTCGTTGATTGTCATGGTTGTCGACAAACACCACGGCGTTAGCGCTGGCCATAAAGCCCCAGCCTTCACCGAAATTCTCTAACCATGATAGCTTGCCATCTCTAAACGTATTACCGAGGTTTGTACTGTATTTAAATTCGGTGACATTGCCGATACCAGTATACTCACCGGCACTGATCGCTTCGCCACCCTGGTCAATCACTTCTTGGAATACAAAAGGGCTACCAGACACTTTTGACATGACACCTTGAATATCGGTTGCTGACATATGCTTTGAAGCATCAAAACGAAAACCTGCCACGCCAATATTTTGTAAATCATTTAGATAACCGGCCAAGGTTGTTTGAACGTAATTATTGCTGGTATTTAAATCGGCAAGCCCCACTAACTCACAGTTTTGTACTTGATAGCGGTTACCATAATCACTGATAGCACAGGTTGGGTGAAAGTCTTGTGGGCTATAGTTTGGAAACTGTTTAGCACCATAAGGGCTGCCAGCAACGCCTGTTCCACTACCACTGGCCATATGATTAATGATCGCATCAACATAAATCGATACCCCTTGCGCCTCACATCTATTCACCATATCAATAAACTCGGCTCGCGTACCGCCTCGGCTGTTGATTTGATAACTAACGGGTTGATAACGCGTCCACCATTGAGAGCCTTGAATATGTTCATTAGGAGGCGATACTTGCACTGCGCTATAGCCTGCAGGGCCTAAGTAGTCTTCACATTCCTTGGCAACATCTTGCCAATTCCATTCAAATAAATGGACAAAAGTGGTTTTCGCCGGAGCAGGTGCTGCTTGCACCTGACAAGCTATGCCTATTGCTAGGCTTGTTAGTAGAAGTTGTTTTGTTATTTTCATTATTCTGCCTATATTAAATATCGTTTAAGAGTATCGTCACTGCAGTAACTTCTTTTATCGTTGATCGTTTTTTAATCGATGTCATGCGGTTAATCGTCTGAATACGTATGCAGAGAAATAAAATAAACTTAGTAAAACAATGGTATAGGATATAACTAAAAGTATGGTTAGCCACGATTGCACGGTTAGCGGTAGGTGTCGCGGAGTATTGGCGATAGTTTTTAGCCGTGACAAAGCTGGTGTTACAGCTAAATGAATAGACCAGAACTATGGCCGATTCATTTGTTCGTCATTAGCGTATTACTGATAATCGACCAGACTGAGATTTTCTTTGTGGCAAACATCAATAATGGCCTCTAGGCTTGCTAATCGGCGCAGGTATTTGGCTAAATGTTTAAACGACAACGGTGGATGATCTAGTTCATCAGCCCAAACCGCGAGCATAAACAAAAAATAATCACAGGCACAGATACAGTCGCCAGTCAGAAAGTCTTTGCTTGCTAATTCATTATCTAACAGCTTAAACATCTCTGTAATACGCTGCTCTTGAGCTCGGATTATACCTGCTAAATGATTAGGATCTGTGGTGTGTCTTTTAGGGTAGAAATAGACCATCAACTCTGCTTGCACAGTATTGGTTAAATACATCATCCACTGGAAGAATAGGGCACGCTTCTTATCGCCAATTGCAGGAATTAAACCGCAATCTGGGTGCTGTTCTGCGAGATGAATACAGATTGCTGCACTCTCAAACAATACTAAATCACCATCAACGAGGGTGGGAATTCTTCCTGCCGGATTCAAGGCTAAATATTGCGGTGATTTTTGCGCATTAGACCTTCGGTCCACTTTAATCAATTCGAACTCAACATTTAACGCTTCAAGCATAAAATGAGGCGCCATGCTGGCGTTTAGAGGGTAATAATATAATTGATACAAAGTGACTCTCCGTTCGTTGTTAATATCTAGCTTAGGTTTCTAGCATAGAACATTTGAAATAAAACCAGTACTTGGTCTTTTTAGTTAGAGGTCTTCGTAGATAACGCTAATGCTTATGTTAACAAGCACAATGTGAGGAATGGAAATAATAAGTAGAATGATATATTTGATGCTTTGTCTCATCATTGAGATCTCTCTAACGCCGAAAAATTGGCGCCGTTCTTGTCGCATTTTTTATAAAACTTTGCCAGTTTGAGTTGTCCATGACTTTTTCTTGATTGGCTGACGGCGTTAAATATTAACAGTTTAGTTAACGCAATTATCTGCTTTATCATCATATATATCACTAGAGTCTAGGCAAGTATCAACGGCAATAAATTCTACAATCTCAAAGCCTGCATAAATAAACCCGCCCCACAAAGCCAGACCTATTACGGTGACAAGCACTCCGTCTGGATTAACATTTTTACAGAACAAGCGACAAAACAAATAGCCTGTACCTTGAATTACCATATCGCAAATAATTTCGATAAAGAATCGAGCGATCAACCTAAAAATGACTAAAACGCCATCGCCTACAATTTCAAGTGGCACAAAATGCTCCTAGCAACTTAACGCCCCCAACTAGCAGCGTGATGAGCAGTTATTTAGCTTTTATTTTTGAAAAATTCGACAGTAAAAGAGGTCGTATTTTAGTTACTTGCCATATGTTGAAATCTAACTCTAACGCTAACTCTTTCCGCAGCTAGGCACTCAATTAAAATAGTGCTATAACAGAAAAAATGACAAGGCTAGACTTAATCTCGTCAAATTGTTTCATTGTGCGAAAGCCCTTTTAAGCTTCGGTGTATATAGCGCCATCATCATTTGTGAAAAATGCTGGCGCATTTTTATCTCCCTTTGAAAACTAGATAATTCGCGGGATCGCATTTCAGGTGCCTGTTACAAGTTGAACTATGAGGACTCAATCAATTCTTTCGGTAAATCCTTTTTGAACGCCATTACCATTAGAAAAATAACTCCTAGTGGTGGTACAAAAGCTGACACGAATCCGATCGCTGCCATCATTTTTGGCGTTTGTGTTTTACGTTTACCGAAATAGTACCCTGCAAAGGTCAAAATCATCGCAAAAACAAATATAAATTGCCCCAACAGTGTCGCATTAATATTCACAAACAGTCCTCCTAGACTTGTAACAGCATTTTATATGGAATTCACGATAGTATCAGGGTGCCGCAGCCCACAACAAGATAGAGGGTAGTCAATATTATCCATAATTGCAATTGTATGGTAGCTCCACTGCCTACAGACATAAAAAAATCGCCTCGAGGCGATTGGTTTAATGTTCTTTGTTGTGATTGGATGCGGGAGCAACTTATTTTGAAACTAAGGGAAACTTACGACCTTCGCCAGTGTTATAAGAGCTGAGCCCGACGAGCTACCAGACTGCTGCATTTAATTAAATCACTTTTCTACAGACATAAAAAAATCGCCTCGAGGCGATTGGTTTAATGTTCTTTGTTGTGATTGGATGCGGGAGCAAGATTTGAACTTACGACCTTCGGGTTATGAGCCCGACGAGCTACCAGACTGCTCCATCCCGCAATCACAATTTGCGCTAGCTGTAAGATTTGAACTTACGACCTTCGACTTTTTT
>Ga0209291_1003502_pt1 | contig 11559 bp, 12 predicted proteins | sample GOMGulsemesocosm_FD_184633 | JGI IMG/M metagenome (GOLD analysis project Ga0209291, IMG submission 184633) | Methane-oxidizing microbial communities from mesocosms in the Gulf of Mexico - GOM9B Gulf of Mexico (SPAdes) (version 2) | ecosystem: Environmental > Aquatic > Marine > Cold seeps... | reverse complement strand
TTTTAAAACAACTATTATTCGCCTAGGAGGACTTATTGGTCCAAACAGACATCCTGCGTACCATCTATCAAACAAAGTATTAAAATCACCTAATGAACTCATCAATCTGATTCATTTAGAAGACTGCATCAACGTTATTTATTTACTTTCAAAATCTGATAAAACTCAAGGAATTTACAATCTTGTACATCCAAACCATCCTACAAAAAGAGAATATTACACAACCATTTGCAACGATTTAAATTTACCGATACCCATAATTACTAATACCCCTGCAGTACTAACTAAAGAAGTTTCATCAAAAAAAATCATATCCCTTTTAAATTATGAGTTTAAAAATAATTTGATACTTTCGTAGCAATTATATATATAATAATTCATCATGAAAAAATTAACTCTTTGTTTAGTTGCTATGGTTACTTTAACCACTACTCAAGCTCAAAAAAAGAAAAAAGGAAATAGTACTGAAACTGCATTAACAACACATTATCAAAAGTATTATAAAATGATGCTTGACAATAATGATTTGGATGGAGCAATTGAAGGCTTGAGTCACCTAATAGTTTTAGCACCTACTGAAGCTAAAAAAGATACTTTAGCTTATATGTATTTACAAGCTAACAAGCCAATGCAAGCTATTAAAGTTGTAGGGAATTCAACTTCTGATTTGGCTTTAAGAACAAAAGCTATTGGATTTAAAAACTTAAAAAATCCTAAAAAAGCTATTGAAAATTACGAAGCACTTATTCAGAAAAATAAAAGTGTTTTAGATGCTTATGAATTAGCGCAATTGCAATTTAGCATCCAACGCTTTGGTGAAGCAAAAGCAACTATTAATTACGGTTTACAAAACTCAAAAGAAGAGAAGGTTAGAATTTTTGTAAAAGGAAATAGTTATTTAGAAACACCTGTAAAAGCAGCTTTCTTAAATATTCTTGGTTTGATAGAGTTTAGCATGGACAAAAGTAATATTGACAAAGCGATTGCTATTTTTGATGAAGCTTTAAAATTAGATCCACAATTTGTATTGGCATTAGAAAACAAAAAAGGGTTACTTGCTCAAAAAGAGGGGAAACAACCTACTGTTAAAAAATAGACGACTAAAATTATTCGATAAAAAAGGAGCTTTAAAGCTCCTTTTTTAATTTAAATTTCTTTTTTCAACAAAAAATCGTTTCATTATCAAACTACATTCTTCTTCTAAAACCCCACCTTGAAAAATAGTTTTCGGGTGTAATTTTGTACCCATAGTTACAAATCCCCTAGAAGAATCTTTTGCTCCAAAAACTACTTTATCTATTTGTGACCAGTACAACGCACCTGCACACATTTGACAAGGCTCAAGGGTAACGTACAAAGTACATTTCTTTAAATATTTCCCTCCTAAAAAATCGGCTGCTGCAGTAATAGCCTGCATTTCTGCATGTGCAGTTACATCATTTAACAATTCAGTTAAATTATGTGCCCTGGCAATAACTCTATTATCTACAACAATAACAGCTCCAACAGGTATTTCTCCTTTTTCAAAAGCCATTTCAGCCTCCTGAAGTGCCTTTTTCATAAAGTATTCATTAGAAAACAATTCTTCCATAGCAGTAAAAATACTACTTTTGCCTTATGTCAGACAAATTACTTCACACAATATTCAATCCGATTGACTTAAGGGAACTTGAAAAAAGCCAGTTACCTACTATTGCAAAAGAATTACGTGATTTTATTATTGACGTTATTGCTGTAAAAGAAGGGCATTTAGGAGCTAGTTTAGGTGTAGTAGAATTAACTATTGCTTTGCATTATATTTTTGACACCCCAAATGACTTATTGGTTTGGGATGTAGGACATCAAGCCTACGGACATAAAATTTTAACAGAACGACGCGAACAGTTTCATACCAATAGGCAATTAGGAGGTCTATCAGGTTTTCCTAATCGAAATGAAAGTATATATGATCCTTTTGGTGTAGGGCATTCCTCTACTTCTATATCAGCCGCTTTAGGGATGGCTATGGCTTCAAACCTAAAAGGAGAAACTGAAAAGCAACATATAGCTGTAATTGGTGATGCTTCAATAGCAAGTGGAATGGCATTTGAAGCTTTAAATCATGCTGGGGTTTCTAAAGCTAATCTTTTAGTGATTTTAAATGATAATGCAATTGGGATTGACCCAAGTGTTGGAGCGCTAAAAAAATATTTTACTGGAATTAAAAAGGGAGAGGCAAATCATCAGCATAATATTTTTGAAGCTTTAAACTTTGAGTATTCTGGACCAATTGATGGACATGATTTTGATAAACTAATTTCAGAATTTAACAGACTAAAAAAAATAAAAGGTCCAAAATTCCTACATGTAATCACTACAAAAGGGAAGGGCTTAAGGCAAGCTGAAGAAGATCAGGTTAAATATCATGCTCCTGGTAGGTTTGATGCAAAAACTGGTGAGTTAAACGCTAGTTCAACCACTATTCAGCCTCCAAAATATCAAGATGTTTTTGGAGAAACCATACTTGATTTAGCACTAAAAAATGAAAAAATTATAGGAATCACTCCTGCAATGCCTACGGGAAGCTCCTTGAAAAAAATGATGGATGCTTTGCCAAAAAGAGCTATTGATGTAGGTATAGCCGAGCAGCATGCAGTTACTTTAGCAGCTGGAATGGCTACTCAAGGAATGCAGGTGTATTGTAACATCTATTCTACGTTTTTACAACGGGCTTATGATCAAATCATTCACGATGTAGCCTTGCAAAACTTACCTGTAATTTTCTGTTTGGACAGAGCTGGACTCGTTGGAGAAGATGGTCCTACACACCACGGCGTATTTGATTTAGCCTACCTAAGATGTATCCCTAACTTAATTATTTTTTCTCCAAGAAATGAAATTGAATTGCGTAATATATTATATACAGCACAACTAGGGTTGGATAATCCAATTGCAATTAGATACCCAAGAGGTAGAGGCGTTACGATAGATTGGAAACAACCCTATCAAAAAACCAAAATAGGTAAAGGAATCTGTATAAAAGAAGGGGATGAAATTGCAGTACTTAGTATTGGACATATAGGAAACTATTTACAAGAAGTATATCCCTATTTAACTGATGATGAACTAAAAAAAGTAGGGCATTATGACATGGCTTTTATCAAACCTTTAGATGAAAATTTATTGCATTCCATTTTTAAAAAATATAATGCAATTATTACTATTGAAGATGGCACTGTTATAGGTGGTTTTGGAAGTGCTATTACTGAATTTGCAGCGCTTCATTCATATAAAAACATAGTTCAAACACTTGGAATCCCTGATCAGTTTATTGAACACGGAACAGTTCATGAATTGTATGAATTTACTGGTTTATCTTCGAGCTGTATAAAAAAAACAATAGAATACTTTCTGTAATTCCTTTTATGGTATAAAAATTGATGCTACCCAGAATTAATCCCTTTTTAAACCCAATTATAAATGAAACTTACATTTTTATCATTTACCTTTCTATGCTTTAGCTTTTATAGCTTTTCTCAAGTTGACGTTAAAACAGTTAAACCAGAAAACGATACTATTCAATATTGGAAAAAAACCAATAAAATAGGATTAGACCTAACAGAAGTTGCTTACGTAAACTGGAGTACTGGAGGAAGTAACTCTATCTCAGGACTATTTAATGCAGCCTTTATTCGAAAATACAAAGAAGATTTACTATTCTGGAATAATGAACTTCTTTTAACCTATGGATTAAACAAACAACAAGAAAAAGAGTGGCAAAAAACTGAGGATGCATTAGTTATTAACTCTACATTTGGTTTTAAAAAAGATACCTTATCAAAATTTTATTATTCTGCTAAGTTAAATTTCAATACCCAGATTGCCTCGGGATATAACTATCCCAATACGGATCTAGCTACTTCTAAATTTATGGCTCCTGGATATTTATTGGCTGGTGTAGGAGTCGAATACATAAATGAACAAGAGAATTTTAATATGTATGCATCTCCTCTAACATTAAAATCCACCTTTGTTTTGGATCAAAGACTAGCTGATGAGGGTGTTTATGGAGTAAAAAAAGCGGTATATGACCAAAATGGAAAACTCATTTCCAAAGGTAAAAGATCATTTATTGAATTTGGCGCTTTATTATCTGCTGTTTGGGAAAAGGAAATTTACACAAACGTTAACCTTAATAATAGGGTTAGACTTTATACTGACTATGTAAGTGATTTCGGAAACATTGATGTTGATTGGGAATTAAACTTTAACTTAATTGTAAATGAATATGTTAGAGCAACTATTGGCACTCATTTAAAATATGATGATCAAATAAAATATAAAGAGGATAAAAATAATGATGGGGAATTGGAAACCTATGGGCCAAGAATTCAATTCAAACAACTACTAGGTATAGGTTTAATATATGATTTTTCTTAAAATTAAAAAGGAGCATCATTGATGCTCCTTTTTAATATCTATAATCAATGATGATTACTTTTTAATAATCTTAATTGTTTTATTTAATTTATCCGCAGATAAGTTTACAAAATACATTCCTGAACTTAAGCCTGTTAAATTAACTTTAGCTTCTCCATTAGCATATAACTCAATAGTAGTTTCGTGTGTTAACTTTCCATTAATATCGTACACCACTACTTTTGTATCATTATAATTTGTAGTAGATATTACAAAAACATTTCCATCAGAGGATGTTGGATAAAGTGTTACCGTATTCGCCGCTAATTCTTCATCATTAATTGCTAATGGTGTAGCTGTAAATACTCCAGAAAAAATCCCCCTTCCATAAGTTGATGCATATATTGCATTATCATTTCTCACATCTAAATCGGTAACCTTAACATTACTCATTCCATTAAAAGCTGAACGCCATGATGGACTAGCCGATGAAAAATTATTGGTATACCAAACTCCTAACTCTGTTCCAACAATTACTTCATCAGAATTTAATGGATTTTGTAATATTGTTTTTACAGGCATGTCAGGTAAATCACCTTCTTTTTCTACCCAAGTTGCCCCTCCATTATTTGTATACCAAATATTATTAACGCCATAATTATGCATGGTCACAAATATCTCATTTTCATTAGCTCCAAATTCAACATCTGAAATACTTCCAATAAAATTAGGATCTCCAATTTCAGACCATGACTGAAAAGCTTTATTAGCTGAAGTAACTTTTATCAAATCACCATGAACAGTCCCAATATATAAATTTGTCACTGTAGGTGTATATGGCGACACTTTTAATGCAGTTGGTGAACCTGTCAACAACGCGTTTGCTAAAACCACCTTTTGATTTGGTCCAGAAGAAATTCTATACCTCATTATTTTCGGGGATCCTGTTGTTGAATAATTCGTATATAAATAATCTTGATTAGAATCCAATGCCTGTTGATTAATAAAATCACCATTACTACTGGACTCGTTATTAAGTGTTTTTATAGCTGCTCCATTAAAACTTCTTTGAACTATTGTTTGATTATATACATAATTTGAAATATAATAAGCATCTGTACCATCTTGATCATAATCAGTTGCTGCTCCATCACCTGACTGTGACTTGTATGAAGCACTTACTCCTACACTAGCATTTTGAAACTGTTGCGTTCCATTATCTTGTGCACCTGCTGAAAAATTATCACCTATACCAGCAGTTGTTGGTGCTACACCAATACTGTAAAACTGGGTAACATTATAGTCCTTATTTCTTGCTGTCGCTATTGTTCCTTTATTACTTGAATAAAACACTCCTCCATCATTTCCAAAAAGCATTTTATTTGCATCTCCATTGCCAAAAACAATGGCATGTTGATCCGCGTGTATATTCTGATGTCCAAAGCCACCATACCAATGTGAAAATTGCGACCATGAATCCCCAGCGTTAATTGATTTAAATAAATTAATACCTCCAACAAATAAATTATTTTCATTAGTAGGGTCTACTGCAATTACTAAATCATAAAAAGCTTGCCCTCCAGTAAAATCATCCGTCATTCTTGGGGAAGTATCATCATCATTTGGTAGTGCCATAGCAGCTGTAGTTGCAAAACTATCACTAGTTTTTACCATACTCAAATATGGAGCAATATAACCATCCTCAGCTGCATTTAAAGTTCTTATTTGACCTAACACATACACTGTTCCAGCACTTGTAGGTGAGGTAGCTATTTGAGTTCTAGCACCATTTACTACAGTGTATTTTGATTCGAATGCTGTAGCAGTTGGATTCGTAGATGACAATACTTCTCCTCCTCCTTCTCCATAAAGTACACTTCTTGTGGTACCTATCCATACTTTATTATCGGCCCCTAACTCTATATCATTAGGGCAATTTTTCTTTCCTCCAGCAGTTAAAGGCAATGTTATTTCACTCCAGTTAGCACCTGCATTTGTTGATTTATACAATCCATATTCAGGACCTCCTAAATAGGTAGTTGCATTCGCTGAACTATAAAAAGAATCTCCCGCAGCAACATATACTTCTGAAACACCGCCGTTATTTCTAACTAGAATATCATTAATATGCTGAATCCCTGGAACTAAATTCCCAGTAAAATCACCAGTAGCTGGATTTAATGATCCATTTACAGTTCCTCCACCTATAGCTGCTTCTAATAAATCACCGTCCGATTTTGATATCATTACTGCTGGTATAGTTATTGTTGCATCAGTTCCTCCCATTGCAACTGGCACACCAGGAACATTATTCATCATAATAACACCAATAGCTCCTTCATCTTGAGCATTTTTCACCTTTGTCACAAAAGAACATGAACCTCTTCTTATTAAAGCAATTTTACCTGTCATAGTATTAACTGCTGTACAAGCATCTTCATTTGGAGCAAGTCCATCATTTGCTAAAATTAAATTTGTAGTCATTAAAGACGTAATAGTTGTTCCAAACGCAGTTGCTGGAAAACATGCATAACTTCCCGAAACACCTGCTGGAGAATTAATTGTTATGCTTGATGCAGCTTCAAATGTGGTTACTCCAGTAACCCCTCCAAAAACTTTAGCCCAAGTAGTTCCTCCATCTGTAGATTTCCAAACTCCATTCCCATTAACTCTTCCAGATACATATGACTCTCCAGTACCTATGTAAAATGTCATAGAATCATTAGGGTCAACAGCAATACATGAAATATTTAAATTTTCTGAAATACTAACTTGAGTCCAAGATGAATTGGAATTGGAAATGTTAGCGTTTTTCCATAGTCCACCACTCACTCCACCTGCAAAAACAGTTTCATTTGAAGTATCATTGGGATCAAACATTACAGCCCTTGTTCTACCACCTACATTATTAGGACCTCTTTCAACCCAATTATTATCTGAGGCATCACCAGACACTCTTCCGTTAGCTAAAGCAGCCAAACGAGATTCATTCATCTCTTTTCTTATCTGTTCTAAGTTTTCTGGTGTTGGTTTTCCTAAAGCAGGGTTCATGGTTAACTCCCACTCACGTTCTAAATATTTATTTGGAGGTAAACCTTCCGATTTTCTTTCTTTCTTTGATAGTTTTGAAACTCTTGAAAATGGGGAATTCTCTATGAATTCTCTATGCCGCTTATTTAAATCGGCAACATTTTTGCTTTCTTTAGTAGGGAGATCTTGTTTATTTAATATTGAATAAGCTATAACACTCAAACAGACTAGCCCTACTAGGCCAAGTAATTTTTTTTTCATCTCATTTTTGGGTTTAATATTAATTTGGGTAACATTACAATTTCACAAAATACAATTTTTATTAACACAACTATCTAATCACTTGAAAAATAACATTTTAACGCTATATTGTTAATGTTTTAGATTAAAAATCAATCCCACAAAACATTGTATCTTTGATATTCTTATAATTTTTTATGAATATATTACATTTAGACTCAAACCATCTTTTACTCTTAAATCAATTAAATGATTTAGGTTTTTCTAATGAAGAGGATTATACTTCTTCCAAATTAGATGTGGAACAAAAAATAGCCCATTATCATGGAATTGTAATTCGAAGTAGATTTAAAATTGACAAACAATTTATTGATGCCGCGACAAATTTAAAATTTATTGCACGTGTCGGTGCTGGGTTAGAAAGCATTGATTGTGACTATGCTGAAAGTAAAGGAATTACATTGATTGCTGCTCCTGAAGGAAATAGAAATGCAGTTGGAGAACATACATTGGGTATGTTACTTTCTTTGTTTAATAAATTGAATAAATCTGATAAAGAAATCAGGCTAGGGAAATGGCTCCGTGAAGCAAATAGAGGCATTGAGTTAGATGGGAAAACTGTTGGGCTAATTGGATATGGAAATATGGGCAAATCATTTGCTAAAAAACTTCGTGGTTTTGATGTTAGGGTGATTTGTTATGACATTAAAGCTAATGTTGGCGACGAAAATTGTACACAAGTTAGTTTAGAAGAATTGCAAGAAAAAGCTGATGTACTAAGCTTACACACACCATTCAACACCTTATCTCACAATATGGTTAATAAGGATTTTATCGCGAATTTTTTAAAGCCTTTTTGGTTACTTAATACCGCCCGTGGATCTGCTGTAGTTACTTCTGATTTAGCACTTGCTTTGAAAAGCAAAAAAATTCTTGGCGCTGGCTTAGATGTATTGGAATATGAAAAAGGATCTTTTGAAAATTTATTTGAAAGCGACACCTTACCAGAAGCATTTGAGTATTTAATTAATTCTGAAAATGTATTGTTATCACCACATGTTGCTGGCTGGACTATAGAATCAAAAATAAAATTAGCACAAACCATTGTGGATAAAATTAAGCTTCATTTTAACTAAAATGATTACACTAAAAAGAACGGAGTACACTAATATTGATTTTATCAACCTTATAAAAAATCTTGATGCTTATTTAAAAGTTAAAGACGGTGACAATCATTCATTCTATAATCAGTTTAACAACATTGACATCTTAAAACATGTTATTGTAGCCTATCATAATGATACTCCTATTGGTTGTGGAGCAATCAAAAAATTCAATTCTGAAGCAATGGAGATAAAAAGAATGTATGTTTCTCCAAAAGGAAGAGGAAATGGTACTGGAACTAAAATTTTATTTTCACTTGAATCATGGGCAAAAGAATTGAAATACACAAAATGTGTTTTAGAAACAGGGATTATACTATCAGAGGCTGTTGCATTGTACAAAAAAAATGAATATCAGATAATCCAAAACTACAGCCAATACAAAGACGTTAAAAATAGTATTTGTTTTGAAAAACATCTTTGAATCCTTATTTTTATATAAATCAAAAAAACTAATTCAATGAAAAAAAGAGTTACAGGAATTGGTGGGATTTTCTTTAAATCAGAAGACCCTACTGCTACCAAAAATTGGTACAAAGATCATCTAGGATTAAATACGGACGACTATGGCTGCACTTTTAAGTGGAAGGATAAACAAGGTAATGACGCTACCACACAATGGAGCCCTTTTAAAAAGGATACTACATATTTTGAGCCAAGCAAAAAAGAATTTATGATGAATTTTAGGGTTCATAACCTAAAAGAACTTTTAGATACTCTTAAAGAAGAAGGTGTTACTGTTATTGGAGATATAGAAGAATATGAATATGGTAAATTTGGTTGGATTATAGATCCTGAAGGAAATAAAATCGAACTATGGGAGCCCATAGATGAAGCTCTTAAATAAAAAATGCCGCTAATATAGCGGCATTTTTTTATAGTTAAACTTATTACTAAGCCACTCCAATTTCATTTATTTCGTCGCCTCCAGTTTTAGGGTTATCTCCCCATTTATTTGGTTCAGAATCACCATCTGTACAGAATAGTACTAGTAACCATATTCCTCCGATAAATGGAATTAACGCAATTAGGAAAAACCATCCACTCTTTCCTACATCATGCAATCGTCTAATACCTACTGCTAATCCTGGAAGAAAAACAGCTAATGCATATAACATATATATATACCCATACCCCATACTTTGACCCTGAATGTCAAACGTTAGTCCTAAAACATTATCTAATACTGCTGCTATTACAATTGCAAAAACATTAAATAATGTATACATCCAATATTCTTTACGTCTTGCTCTTCCTGAAAAATCTGCGTACTGTTTTAATACTTTTAAATACCAATTCATTTTATTTTGTTTTTTTTTGATTAGTTAGAAAGTAAATATAGACTTTTAAAATAAATTATAGTCCATGAATATCACAATTAAATACTCTTTCGATTATCAGCATATAAAAACCGATTACTCACAATATCAGTAGCATTTTTTTTAGTAAATTAGCATGACATAAAAAACAAAACCAATATGGAAATAGTTGATGAGAATGGTAATGCTATACCACATCCTAGTAATCAAGAAAGCAAAAGAGTTATTGCTGGTATTTTAGGAATATTATTGGGTGTATTTGGATTACATAAATTTATATTAGGATACACCAAGGAAGGAATAATCATGTTAGTCCTTGCCCTTATTACCTGCGGGAGTGTCCCTAGTTTAATTGGTTTCATTGAAGGAATCATCTATTTAACAAAATCAGACGAAGAGTTCATAGAAATGTATCAAAATAACTATAAAGGATGGTTTTAACATTCTAAAAACGTATTAATTAATCAATACGTTTTTTTGTTTGGCTTTATTATCGTAATATTGCAATATACAAATAAAGTTATGGGGGTTACAAAGTCACAAATTTTCACAAAGTCACAGAATAACCTTGCGGTTATTTTTAAAGTACTAGGCCACCCTGCCAGGATAGCCATATTACAATACATTAGCAAACAACAATCATGTATTTGTAATGATATTGTTGAAGAAATTGGCTTAGCTCAAGCAACAATTTCACAGCATTTGAAAGAACTTAAAAAAATAGAGCTGATTCAAGGAGAAATTGAAGGAAAAAAAATGTGCTATTGTATAAACATTCAGCAATGGAACATCATCAAAGGTCAATTAGACTTCTTTTTTAATACTACAAAACAAAACTGTTGTTAGAGGCTTTAACACCTAAAATTAACGCACTATGAAAACTCAAGAATTACTAGAAGTATTACAGAACCATCAAGATAAAAGCTTGTTATTTGAATATGCACCTAATTTATTAGTAGGTGCTAATTATCATATCACTGAAGTAAAACACCTTACAGTGGATTCAGTAGATTGTGGAGCTCAAACTGATTCATGGAAAGAAACTATTATTCAATTATGGGAAAGCCCTACTGAATTAGGAAAAACAAAATTTATGTCAACTTTTAAAGCATTAGCTATACTTAAAAAAGTCGGTAAAATAAAAACTTATGAACCTGATGCTGAGGTGAAATTTGAATACGGAAACGCGACTTTTCATACAGCACAATTATTTGTTAACGATTTCGAAATACGCGGTACTAATTTGATTATTAAATTAGGTGTCATAAAAACCGATTGTAAAGCAAAAGAATTATGCGGATTACCTGAAGAAACAATTTCAAGTTGTTCACCTAGCTCTGGATGTTGTTAACCCACCTGTGGAAATAATTAATCTAAGTGGTTATTAAATAAAAAATCATGAAAAATAT
>Ga0209291_1003501_pt1 | contig 11563 bp, 7 predicted proteins | sample GOMGulsemesocosm_FD_184633 | JGI IMG/M metagenome (GOLD analysis project Ga0209291, IMG submission 184633) | Methane-oxidizing microbial communities from mesocosms in the Gulf of Mexico - GOM9B Gulf of Mexico (SPAdes) (version 2) | ecosystem: Environmental > Aquatic > Marine > Cold seeps | place... | reverse complement strand
ACCTAAATGATGTAAGGCTTCTCTAATATCAATAGCAAATAAATCAGATGAAATTTGATGGTCAATTCCTTTTTGTACTTCTCTTATAGCTCCCAAGGCGTTATTTAAGGCTTCAAAGTGACGGGAATTACTTACTATGGTTTGGTTGTTACTTATGGTTCCTAGATTAGCCAATTGAGTAAGCTCCTCTTTTAACTCCATAATCCCTATATTTTTCTTTGCAGAAATTAAAATCAAGTCTGTTATTTCAGTATTTAAGTTTGAGATTTCTTCTTCTGAAAGTAAATCCATTTTATTTACCAACACCTGAATTTTCTTATTCGTATATTTTTGCTGTAGTCGTTCAATTTCTTTTAATAAATCATCCACTTTAAAGGATCCGTCTTGGATATTAACTCCATTAACTAGATACAATACCAATTGTGATTTTTCTATATTCTCATAGGTTTTTTGAATCCCTATATTCTCTACAACATCCTTAGTATCTCTTATTCCTGCTGTATCAATAAATCGAAACATGATTCCGTTAATGTTCAACTGATCTTCAATAGCATCACGAGTAGTACCTGCAATATCACTTACTATTGCTTTCTCCTCATTCAATAGAGCATTCAATAAAGTAGATTTCCCTACATTGGGCTCCCCTACTATGGCGATTGGAATTCCATTTTTCAATACATTTCCAACTGCAAAACTATCAATCAGCTTCTTTAGTACTTCTGAAATTTTTAATACTAATGCAATAAATTGAGCTCTATCAGCAAACTCTACATCTTCTTCAGCAAAATCCAATTCTAACTCAATTAAAGACGCAAAATTTAATAATTCTTGTCTCAAGTCTTGCAATTCGTTTGAGAAACCTCCTCGCATTTGTTGCATCGCAATTTGATGAGATGCCTCAGAATCACTAGCTATTAAATCAGCTACAGCTTCTGCCTGTGCTAAATCTAACTTTCCGTTTAGGAATGCGCGTAAGGTAAACTCTCCTGCATTAGCTATTCTGCATCCTTTACGAACTAATAATTGTATGATTTCTTGCTGAATATATATGGAACCGTGACATGAAATTTCAATAGTTGGTTCTCCTGTATACGAATTTGTTCCTTTAAATATAGATACTAATACTTCATCCACATACCTTTCACCATCAACAATATGCCCCAAATGAATGGTATGTGTTTTTTGATCGTTAAGTGACTTATTATTAGTTACAGATCGAAAACATCCTTCAGCAATAGCAATAGCATTTTGACCTGAAATGCGTATGACAGCAATTGCTCCTGCTCCTGAAGGTGTTGCCAAAGCAACTATAGTATCTTGATATGGCATAGCTTAATTTTAACGCAAAAATAAGCTTTTTCGATATAGTAGTACCAAATGTTCTTAAGATTTATACTGTGATGATTCAAACTAAAAACCTATTGCAATATTAAATGAAAATCGTAATCCTTCATCACCTTTAAATCCTTGTAATTCTGTTTTGATTAAATCGGCTGTTTGCAACCAAAAACCGGCACCAAAATCGGAATGAATTTGAGATGAAGTTTCATTTTCTTGCCAAACTCTTCCAGCATCAAAACCACCTAATAAACCAAATTGAAGCGGTAAAACTTCTGATTTTAAATCCTTAATACGCCATCTTAAATTTGTACTAACATAACATAATGATTGCCCCGTAAAACGTTCATTTCTATAGCCTCTTATACCTGTACTCCCTCCTAAATTAGCCGCTTGATAAAATGGTGTCTTATTTCCAAAAACATGTTTATAAGCAAGTGTAGCGTCTACTGAAATTTTATCTCCATACATAGGATGAGCCAAGTACAAACTTGGGTAAACTGACACATTCGTTTTACTGAATTCATTAATATCAGCAGCAAATTTAAACTCAATTTTTGGTAGTATTGTTAAGTCCTCCACTAAGGAAACAGAGAGGTCTTTATATTCATATAATCCAGATAACCCCAGGTAATTTTTCCTTTCGAAAAAATCAGCATCAGGAAAAAATAAGGTTTCTGAAGACACAAATCTATCTGGAGTTTCATCAATTTTTCTGCTTTCAAAAAATAGGTTTGCTGATGAAAAATATTTTTTATGTCTTTTTAACAATCCAATTTTAGCATCAAATGTTGCTATTCTTATTCTATTATAGTCTAGTTTTAAATTATCATCAAAGTTTGGGGTTTCATTTCCAAAACCAAAAAAATTAGTGCTGTAATTTGAACTTTGATACCCTAATCCACCAAAAGCGCTAAAGCCTTTATATACATTAGTCAACTCCCCGTAATAACCTATTTTAAACCCAAGTGTCCCTAAATACAAATTTGCAGAAACTTGGTGTAACTTGGTATATGGATTTTGATCAAACCCCATTACTTTATAGCTGTCTACTATCCCTATAAACAGTCCATCATCAGGGTTTGCTCCAAACTTTGGTTGAACTTTATTAACGGTATGTTTATATTTTTCTGATTTATAATGCGTAACATATTTTTCTTCTGAGAAACTCACTTTTGCTCTATCCTTTTCAACAATAAAGGTTTGTGATTTACTATCGTGAATAACTACTTTAGCTCCATTTTGAATTTCATATTTATCAGCGTTATTTCCTCCTATTAAATACAATGGTGTATATTTTTTACTTTCTCCTGATACTTCAAAATAATCACTCCCTTTTAAACCATATATCCAAATTTCATCCGTTTCTTTATTTAAAAAATCATATGCTTTAATGGTAGCTTTTTTTCCGTCTTTTTCATTATATATTTTAATTGATGTACTGTTGTCGGTTCTATATACATCAATTAAATTATTTTTATCAGTCCCAACTACAATTTTATTCGGTGACATTAAATTATAATAACTGGTTGCTATGACATCTAGGTTTGTAATTCTATTTTTTAACACTTCAAAAAGCACTTCGGTTTCAGTAGAAAACACTCCCTTGGGTAAAGAGTTCTTTATCTCTTCAACTACTGTACTATTCAATGCATTTTGAATAGTAGTCACTTCCTCAACCCATTTTTTATAAGGTAAACTACTCAATAAGTTTACATCAAAACCTATAAATTGTTGACTCGCTTTTTTAATGTTTTTAATTCTAGTGGCATAAGGCTCTAAATGCTGATAAGAGCTAACTAATTTACTAATTAGTTTATAGGTCCCGTCAAAATTCATATATTCATTTTGATAGGAATTTATATACGGAACAATAACTTTTTTATCATTTTCGTAAAGCGTTGTCCATGAATATTGATCAGGCCTAATATTAGTACTTCCAACTAAAAAACTTAATAATCGAAAACGTAAATAGGCCTCTTGATTAAATTTAGTTGCTGCGTCATCATGTATTAAACCTAACATAGCTTCTGTTGACATTAAAGTAGTATCAACCAAAACTAATTGATGTAGCCGCTCTTCTTTAGCAACCAATACAGACTCGTTATGGTGCAAATTTAATTTAGCAGCCAATTTTGAAGTGATACAACTTGCAAATGGATAGGATAATTTTTCTACTTGTCGTAAAGAGTTTTCTAGCTCCGTTCCTTTAACTTCTGAAACGGAGTATGAATTCTCCAATTGAGTTTGCTTTAACAAACTTTGTATATCTAGTTCTAAAGGAATCAGTGTATATCCCTTTTCTATAGTATCATAAATGGGCACTTGAATATTTCTATAATACAATTCATTATAGGGGACTCCTTCCACTTTATAAGCAACTTTATTAGAATCTTTTTTATATATCGCTATCCAAACAGAATCGTTTTCTTTTGTTTGACCATATCCAAAAAATGACCAAAATAGCACTACACAAATTCCAAAAACATTACATTTAGGCGTCTTTTTTTTAACTAACACACTATTTTTTATACTCATTCTACTTACCAATCTTTTTCTATTTCAATGAGTTAGTAATTCTTTTAAATTTTAATTTTAAAAACCTTTGCACAATCTAAAAACAGTGCTATATTTGCAACCGCATTAACAAATGCAAAAGGGGGAGATTCCAGAGCGGCCAAACGGGGCGGACTGTAACTCCGCTGTCTTTCGACTTCGTAGGTTCGAATCCTACTCTCCCCACAAAAAGCTTCAAGTTTAACTTGGAGCTTTTTTAATTTTATATTTTTTTTAGTTTCATTAATACAAACAAAGCAATAATAGGCACTCCTATTAATCCCGTCATAATTGGGTTACTCATTACATATTCAGTTCCCAAAAGCAAGGTTAACAAATAACCTCCTACTGCACCACCAAAATGGGCTGTATGCCCAATATTCCCTACACGATTTTTCATTCCGTAAATTGAATAAAACAAATACCCCACACCAAATAACCATCCAGGAATAAAAAAGTTTATGGTCATCATCGGCTCAAAAAGTATTGCCGAAAACAACACTCCCGTTACAGCTCCACTTGCACCAATAGCACTATAATGAGGTTCATTTTTATGAAAATACAAAGACAATAGACTTCCAGATAATAAACTAACTACATAAATTAATATAAAATGATACCCATCCAAATAAGCAATAACAATTGGTGCGAAAAAGAATAACGTAACCATATTAAACAACAAGTGTTGCATATCAGCATGTAAAAAACCTGAACTAATATTTCGGTATTGCTCTCCAGATTTTATAGCACCAATATTAAATTTAAATTTCTCAAAAAAAGTATAATCGTTAAAGCCTTTGTAAGAAATTAATCCGTTCAATGCTATAATAATAAGTAGGTATATATTTAAGGAGCCCATAAATTTAAGTTTAAATCCAAAACTACATAATTTTATTTTAGTTCTTACATTTAGAAATACATTATATTTGTCAAAATTTACTTCATAATGCACTTACTAGTTTACATATTAGTTTTCCCAATTCTTTGGTTGATATCTATTTTACCCTTTAGAATCTTCTATTTCTTTTCTGATTTAGTATACTTTTTAGTATACTACATTATCGGTTATCGAAAAAAGGTAGTTTATGAAAATTTGAAATTGGTATTCCCTGATAAATCAGAAAAAGAGCTTTTTTCCATTAGAAAAAAGTTTTACAAGCATATGTGTGACATGTTTTTAGAAATGATTAAAACCATGTCCATGTCGGAAAAAGAAATGAGAAAACGTTTTCAGATAACTAACATCGCTTATGTACAAGAGTTAGAAAAAAGAAAAAACATTATGGTAATGGCTTCCCATTACGCTAGTTGGGAATGGGGAATTATTATGCAACGAGATATCGAAGCAACAGCCTTCGGTGTGTATAAAAAAATTAAGAACCCTTATTTTGATAAGTTAGTACGTGACATTAGAGCTAAATACAATTCTGTATTAATAAGCACCAAAGAAACTATTCCTACAGTTCTTGGTAATCATAGAAAAGGAGTAAAAGCCTTATATGGTTTTGTGAGTGATCAATCTCCTAAATTGGACAAAGTAAGCCATTGGGTTGATTTTATGAATATTAACGTACCTGCTTTTACTGGTGCTGAAATGTTATCCAAAAAATGTGATTTGGCAGTGTGCTATTTGAAAATTGAGAAAATAAAAAGAGGTTATTATAAAGCTTGCTATCTTCCTTTGGCTGAAAACCCTAAGGATTTTAAAAACTTTGAAATTACTGATATGTTTTTAAAAGAAGTTGAGAAACAATTATATGAAGCTCCAGAATATTATTTATGGACTCATAAACGTTGGAAACACAGAGGTAAAAACCCAAACCAATTGAATAAAACTGCTTAAAATGAAAAAATACATCGCAGAGTTAATAGGTACTTTTACACTAGTTTTTTGTGGTTGTGGAGCAATTGTAACCAATGAATTCTCACAAGGTACAGTTACCCATTCTGGAATAGCGTTAACGTTTGGTTTAGTGGTCATGTCTTTAATTTATGCCTTTGGAGAAATATCAGGAGCACATTTTAATCCTGCTGTCACCATTGCATTTACGTATGCTAAAAGATTTCCTTTAAGAGAAGTTCCTAAGTATATTTTAGCACAGTGTATTGGTGCTATCATTGCAGCTGCATTACTATTATTATTATTTCCAGATAATGAATTTCTAGGAACAACTTTACCAAAAATTGATGTTTGGCGTGTATTTTTGTTTGAAGTAATACTTACCTTTTTCTTAATGTTGGTCATTATAAATGTTTCTACAGGTTCAAAAGAAATTGGGATTATGGCCGGTATAGCTATTGGAGGTGTTGTATGGTTTGAAGCACAGTTTGCAGGCCCGATAACAGGAGCCTCCATGAACCCAGCCAGATCAATAGGTCCAGCATTAATTTCTGGACACTTGGAACATTTATGGCTGTATATTCTTGCACCAATTATCGGTGCCATTCTTGCTGTAATGAGTTGTAAATTAGTTAAAGATGAGCAATGTTGTGAAAACGATTGCTAGTTAACTTAATCTATCTTCTTTCAAAATGTCTTTTTTAATACAATTCAGTAGACTTATTTAATTATATACACCGTACTAATACATTTTTAGTAGCTTTACTATTAGATAAGTAGCGTAATACGAACTTAGCTAAAGGACAAAATCAAAACATGAAATGTTTTTTATTTATAGCTGTCTATTTTTTAAGTACTCTTTTTAGTTTTTCTCAAAGAATCAAAAAGGATAGGATAACTCTGTATTATAAAACAGATACTTCTAGCTTATCTACAAAACAAAAAAAAGAAATATCTAATTTTATACACTACTATAAAGATACTAAGATCTATAAAATTGTAATTATTGGGTCTGCAGATTTTATGGGCACCAGTAATTATAATTTAAGTCTATCTAAAAAAAGAGCATTTAAAGTTTCTAGGTTTATAAAAGAAAATAACGATATTAAAACCCAAATTAGAGCTTTAGGAGAGCAAAAAAAACCATATAACTACACCCCTATTAGAGGAGTTCGCCATCATAGAAAGACAACCATAATTTGTGAATATATATTACCCAAATCTAAATCAAAAAAACCTACTTATGAGAGTACAAAAAAAGATAATTATTTAAATAAACTAGCAACTCTAAATAAAAATAAAACGTTAAGATTAAAAAATATTCACTTTTATTACGGCAAGGCTACACTAACAAAAATTTCAAAACCTGAATTAACTAATTTATTACAAGTGATGAGAAAAAACCCAAAAATAGTTATTGCACTAGAAGGTCATGTTTGTTGTGGAAAAAGTAAATTTACAGAATATGATATTGAAAAATATAGACACACTACTTTATCAACTAAAAGAGCTAAGAAAATTTATGACTATCTAACCTCAAAAGGTATAGATTCTACTAGACTCAATTATAAAGGTTATGAATTTACCAAACCATTATATTACCCAGAAAGAAAAGAAAGACACAAATATTTAAATAGAAGAGTTGAAGTAAGAATTATAAAAAATTAAAAAAAAATACTTTCCATTTTTTATTCCTTGGTCGTAATATTTTAGTTCTCAAATAAAAATATTTCAACATATAATTAATCCAATATAAATCTCGCATATTATTTTAGCATAAGCAGAGGTTGCTTATATTTGCAACCAGAAAATTTGTCACTACAATGAAGATATCATATAACTGGTTAAAACAATTTATAAAAATAGATTGGGATGCAGAAAAAACAGGAGATCTATTAACAGATTTAGGACTTGAAGTTGAAGGAATAAACACATACCAATCAATCAAAGGAGGACTAAAAGGAATCGTTGTAGGACATGTAATATCATGTGAACAACATTCAAATGCTGATAAGTTAAGAATCACTAAAGTAGATATCGGTTCAGGAGAACCAATACAAATAGTATGTGGGGCACCAAATGTAGCTACTGGACAAAAAGTTCCTGTTGCAACAATTGGAACTGTATTATATGATGATGATGGAAGTGATTTCAAAATTAAAAAAGGAAAAATCCGTGGTGAAGAATCTCATGGAATGATCTGTGCTGAGGATGAATTAGGTTTAGGGAAAGGTCATGACGGAATAATGGTTCTTGATGATAAACTAAAACCAGGTACTCCATGTTCTGAAGTATTCAAAATAGAAAATGATCAAGTTTTCGAAATTGGATTAACTCCTAACCGTTCCGATGCCATGAGTCATTTCGGAACTGCTCGCGATTTAAAAGCTGGATTATTACAGCAAGGACACAATTTAGAGTTAATTTCCCCATCAGTAAGTGATTTTCATATTGATAGCAGAACATTAAAAATTGATGCTGAAGTTGTAGATAATACATTAGCACCTCGTTACTGTGGGCTAACTATTTCTGGAATTAAAGTTGCTGAATCACCAGTATGGATTCAAAATAGATTAAAAGCAATTGGATTAGCTCCTAAAAATAATATCGTAGACATCACTAATTATGTACTACACGAGCTTGGACAACCTTTGCATGCATTTGATGCAACAAAAGTTAAAGGAAATAAAATTAATGTAAAAACATTAGCGGCTGGAACAAAATTCACTACTCTTGATGGTATAGAACGTGAATTACATCAGGATGACTTAATGATTTGTAACGCTGATGAACCAATGTGTATTGCAGGTGTTTTAGGCGGATTGGACTCCGGAGTAACGGAACAAACTACTGCTATCTTTTTAGAAAGCGCGTATTTTAATCCAGTCTCTATCAGAAAAACAGCCAAAAGACACGCTTTAAATACTGATGCTTCATTTAGATTTGAAAGAGGTATAGATCCTAACATTACAGAATATGCTTTAAAACGTGCCGCTATTTTAATTACAGAAATTGCTGGTGGTGAAATATCTTCAGGAATAGAAGATTTATACCCAAATAAAATAGAAGATTTTCAGGTGTTTTTATCATTTGAAACAACTACAAAATTAATTGGACAAGAGATTCCTAGAGAAACTATTAAAAGTATTCTAACTTCCTTAGATATAAAAGTGAATAGTGTTACAGAAGGTGGACTAGGATTAACTATTCCTTCTTACAGAACAGATGTTCAGCGTGAAGCAGATATCATTGAGGAAATATTAAGAGTATACGGATATAATAACATTGAATTTTCAAACAAGTTAAATGCTACGATGTGTCATGCATCTAAGTTTGAAGATTATAAAGTTCAAAATGTTGTAGCAAACCAATTAATTGCTCAAGGTTTTTATGAAATGATGGCCAATTCATTAACTACTACTAACTACACAGAGTTGTCTGAACTTTTAAAAGAAGAACACAATGTAACTATGCTAAACCCTCTTAGTAATGATTTAGCAGTAATGCGCCAATCATTATTATTTTCAGGTCTAGAAGCATTGTCTTACAATATTAATAGAAAACAAAATAACCTTAAGTTTTTTGAGTTTGGTAAAACATACCATAATTACGAATCTGGATATATTGAAAACAAACATTTAACAGTTTTAGTTACAGGAAATAGAACTGCTGACACATGGCATGTCGCTAATAAACCAAGTGATTTCTTTTATTTAAAAGGAGTTATAGAAAGTGTTTTTTCGCGTCTAGGTGTTACTAAATTAAAATCATCTCCTATTAAAACTGATGTTTTATCAGAAGGTATGATATTGAGTTTAGGTAAAATGAAATTAGTTGAGTTTGGTATTGTAAAACGTGTTACCTTAAAATCATTCGGTATTTCACAAGAAGTACTATTTGCTGATTTCAATTGGGATAACGTTATTGAAGTAGCAAAATTTAATAAAATTAAGTTTACAGCTATTTCGAAATACCCAGAAGTAAAACGTGATTTTGCTTTATTACTTGATGAGAACGTCACTTTTGAAGAAATTCATACTATAGCAAAGCAAAGTGAACGCAAACTTTTAAAAGACATAAATTTATTTGATGTTTATCAAGGGGATAAACTCCCTTCAGGTAAAAAGAGTTATGCCGTTAGTTTTACATTACAGGATAATGAGAAGACATTAACAGACAAGCAAATTGATAAAATAATGAGTAAATTACAGAACTCATTTGAAAAACAACTTGGAGCAGAATTAAGATAATTCCTTCGTAATAGATAAAAAAAGCGTTTTCATTTTATGAAAACGCTTTTTTTATCTATTAACAATAATATATTACTCAACAACTATCTTATTACTTTTTTTAAATCCATCGCTCATTAGCTCTAAAACATAAATTCCGGAACTGATGTTGTCAAGTGCTATATCATATATTCCTTCAATATTTATATTACTTTCACTAATGATAACTTTACCTGATAAATCAAACAATTTTATTGTTGAACCCTTTAAATTTATTTCTCCAATATCTATTCTAACAAAATCATTCGCTGGATTTGGATAAAAAACCACTTGACTTAAAACATTTAAATTATCATCAATTCCTAATGCCTGATTAGCCACAGCAAAATGTAATACAGCCCCAGTTGCCCCCTTAATAACTTCAAATAAATAATTAACATCCATATTGGCAATTATATCAGTGGCACTATGCGAATGTGTAGTTTCATTTTTTTCATACAAACCTGTTATTACCTCGCCATTATTTTCAAATGGAATATAATCAGATGAATATGCAAAGGATATTTCTGTATTTAAACTAGAATATAAACCAATACATGTAGCCAATTCATTTGTAATTGTATTTGATTCTGCATTATTTTCTGGTGGATTACTTGTGTCTCGTTCACAAACTATAGTATCATTAGTCATACCATTAACCCCTCCAACTTGATCAACATTAAAAACTAAACGAATATCTAAGTTTTGTGGTATAACAGTATTATTTACATAGTTTTGACTCCCTAATAAACCTAGCTCTTCAGCTGAAAAATTTATAAATTTAATAGAATATTCAGTAGGTACTGTAGCCAATTGCTTTGCTATTTCTAAAATTAAAGCAGTACCACTTCCATTATCATTTGCACCTACTCCATTTATAGTATCATAATGACCATCAACTATCACATAAGTATTGGGATACACTAACCCCACTTTGGTTACTACAATATTTGTTGTTGTATTAGCCCCTACAGTAAAAGTATCTTCCACTATATTAGTGTAACCATAACTTAAGTATTTATTTATAAGCCAATTTTTAGCATTATCCAGTTCGGAAGTTCCAACTGATTTTACACCATGAGCAACAAACTCGTTTAAGTGTGTATTTACGGAAGCTAACGTGCAATTATCTACAATTCCTTGATAATAGGAATCATGTGTTTGAGCTAGGGATACATGTATTGTGAATAAGAATAATAAAGAGAGGGTAATTTTTTTAAATAATGTCATGCATTTCAGGTTAAGGTTTTTCGGTAAATAGGTGTTCGGGAACTTATTTTTTCTAAAATACAATAAACTACAACTAAAAACAAATAAACTACAGTACTAGTATAGCTTGTATTTACAAGTCCCTAAAAAAAACTCTTGTAAAATTATACTATTCTTTAAGTTTAGATCAAAAAAAATCCTCATCAAATAAATGATGAGGATGTTTTAAAGAAGGCGGCGACCTACTCTCCCACATAACTGCAGTACCATCGGCGCTAATGGGCTTAACTTCTCTGTTCGGAAAGGTAAGAGGTGAGCCCCATTGCTATAACCACCTTAAGTTTTAAGTGTT
>Ga0209291_1003497_pt1 | contig 11570 bp, 14 predicted proteins | sample GOMGulsemesocosm_FD_184633 | JGI IMG/M metagenome (GOLD analysis project Ga0209291, IMG submission 184633) | Methane-oxidizing microbial communities from mesocosms in the Gulf of Mexico - GOM9B Gulf of Mexico (SPAdes) (version 2) | ecosystem: Environmental > Aquatic > Marine > Cold seeps... | reverse complement strand
CGGTGTTTGCTTCGATGGCCTGTGCTAGACAGCGAGTGCGGTGGTAACCATTCTATTAAACATAAAATACATTGTACGGCGAAGCGGACAGTTGGGAATTATCAGAGGCTTTTTTCTGATAGTGAGCAATTGCGTATAGTGCATTTTATGTTTAGTAAGACTACTACATACGACCCAGTAGCGCATGTAGTTTACGATACGTACCTGGAGTGAGTGATTTCAGGGGTGAGCTAGTCCGCTAGATTTTACGTAGCGAACCATTTTTCTGTTCTGAATATTACATGGCATGCGTTATAAATGGCTGGACTAGAGTTTATAGCCTCTTGGCCTGCCACCAAATTAACTATGCCATTACATACTAAGCGCTTTAATTTTTTTTATGATGCTGTCTTCTAAAGTTCCAATGTTATGATCTATAAGAGTTGAAACAGGTACTATATCAACGCCCTCGAAATTCAAAAATGGTTTTTGCTTAATGTCATCTTTCTTCTTTTCAACATTCATCTTTTGAACAGTTGAAAGTTCCATTCCACGACTTAGTGGCTCAATCTTATCTGCTTGAGACATAACACAAATTAAACGTTCAGCTTTTTGTTTTTTAAAAACATGATTAAAAAAGAATTCATCTTGTGTATGGTCTCGTTTATCAGCTCTAAAAAGATAGACAACCACAGCAGCTTCTTCAATGTAGTCTTGATACCACTGTAAATACTGCTCATCAGCCTTATCACTTTCACCAATACCAGGTAAATCAGTAAAGCTTAAATGATATGCTGTTTTTTCATGTTTCATTTTATGATGTAAAAAATAATCAGCTGACTGAAGCACTTTTGTGCATGATTGATAATCACTTGTTTCAAAAACATCTTTATTGATCAATTTGTTTATCAATGATGACTTACCATAACCAGTTTGCCCTATGAATATAACTTTTAAGCTTTTTATTTTTTCATATCCACGTTTATGGGTTTTGGTATAATGCCAATTTCTGAATGATGAGCTATTCAGGTCTACATTTTTTAAAAAAAGATATTTATCACCTAAAGATTCGATATCATCTTCATGTAATATTTTAGTTGTTATATCTCTCATAATTTCCTATTAAAACCAACTACATACACGACGAAAACCACTTGCAATAGAACTTCCTACACTGGATGCAGCGTTTACTAAAGTAGATCCTATCGATGAAAGAACTTTCCCTGCCATTTTCACTGTTTCAGGAATAGGTAAATTATCTATTATTTCAGCAACAACCTCTGCGAACGATTTTGCTTTTTCTGCTTTAACATCACGGTTTTCTTGGAGTGTCTGATCCATATTATCGATAACAATGACTTTTTTATTTGCTGGCAGTTTATTAATGAGAGTTAATATAAGTTTATCAAGATTATATTTTTCATTTGCTGATACAGGAATCACTTGAGATATTGATAAATCTCCAAATTGCTCTGCCACATAATTTATTTTCTTGGCTATATTCCCTTCTTGATTAGGTCCAGGTATACACTTATCAATATCCCATTCTCTATAAGGTTCGATTTTGTCAACCTGATTAACAGCAACAACAAATGGCTTACCTTCATTCATATATTGTTTCATACAAGTTTGATAGAAATCTTCATCTGAGGTGAAAGTTCTGTCATCTCCTTTCAACACCCACAAAACCATATCTGCTTCTTTCATTATTTCTGCATATAATTGAAAGTACTCTTTATCACGTTCACTATTCTCACCAATTCCTGGGACATCCATTAACTTTATGCCTTTAGACGCACCGTCAAGTTGCATGAAAACTTCTTTTGGATCTCTAGTACATGCTTCAACATCACTGATTGGGCATGCATCTTGACCAAAAAGTGCATTAGTCAGTGATGATTTACCTACACCTGTTTTTCCAAAAATAGCCACTTTAGGTTCATAGTCGAATGCTTTATTGAAACCAACCTTTAATTTCAATTTCGCATCTTTAGGTAGACTATCCATCCATTCATTAAATTTATCATTCGTTATCATAATATTCCCCTCATAGTAAATGTGTTTTCAAGCGATTATATTTTTACTTAATTCGTAGGTTTTAGAACACAAATTTCTACGTTCTACCTTGGTGACATCAGTTCTTTATGAATCTTAAGATGACTCACCAGCCCTCTACGAAATAATCATAGCGTTATATTCAGATGTAAAAAACGTGAATCAAATAGCTTGTTTCACATTGTTAACTCACCGCACGATCTTCAGATAACCGAGCTGCGATATCATCAAGTGAAATACCTTTCTCTTGCATGAAGTTCAGTACATCCTGCATGTCAGATTGGCGATTAAGCTCTACAGCTTGCGTAATATCGGCAATTAACTGTGCAGCTTCTGTGTTGGTCAGTTGTTGTAAAGCGGCAATACGCGCACTATCACCTAACGATGTAACAGCATGAATATCGACAGTGTCATGCTCAAATACAGGCCCTTGTTCAGCTGACGAGACAGCTCTAATTTCACTCACCGTATTGACGCTATTCACTGTGCTTGTATTCATGTTTTCATTATCCTTTTGGTTACAATGTGTTTCTTTAATTTCATGACTTGAGGTAATACTAACGACTTCACCCTTTGTCATACTTGTGTCTATTTCATTTTGAATCGGCGTTGTTAATTTACCTAAATCACTTAGTTTCATAGCGTAATGAGCAACGCTAGGTAACATGAAATCAATATGGGTTTTCAATTCGTTTTCAAGTGCATTCATTTCCTTGTTGGTCAGATAACCTAGGGCTGAATTGTCACGCTTTGCACGTTGAATAGAATTACAAATAAGTTCTTTTCTGTGCGCAGAAATCGGCGTTATAGCGCCCGCTTCAATAACCAGTTTTTCTTCTCGCTTTTCAATTGAAACTGCAATATGGCGTAATGATTTAAGGATCGCTTTCAACATCTTTTCAGTATTCAGTTTCTTCACGACTTGCAGATCAATTTTGTTATTTTTCTGCATGATAGGTTCATGGGATACATGTTGCTCAATACCTCTAATTTCCTGTCTTACCGTCGACATGAAATTTTGTTTAGATTGACAATCAGAAGGCGTGCAGCCTGTGTATAACGGTTTTTTCACACCATCTATCAGCACTTTTAAATGATTGTTTCTTGCTTTTTGATAGGTAAAAGGGATGAGCCCTAACGTCTTTGTTAGTTCTTTAATTATGTCTTTTTGGTATTTACTGTATTTTCTTGCTTTTGGACTATTGACCATGTGTGACTTCCTTTAAATTTAAGTACGTGAGAACAAGCTTCGTAAAATATGTTATTTATGAGTTCTAAGTTACTCACCCGTTCTCGATGAAATAATCATAAATCTATACACTGGACTTTTGTACGTGAATGAAATGGCACTTTTCACATTGATACTTTTGCGCAGCTCATTTAGTTGAAGTGATTTAGTCCGCAGGATTTAAAACTTAAAAGCATTTAGATTTTATATAGTTATTCCGAACAATAAATTTAAGTAACAGTGACCACCTAACTTCTACACACTCTCGAAAAATCAAATAATTCTAATGTGAATACTCATTGTTAATTCACGTATTTTTATCTTCAGTTAACTCATACGATAGGTTCTCAAACTTATTTGAAATTAATATTTAGGAGATAGACCATGGGATTTTTTGATTTTGTTAGTGACTGTGTAAGTGATGCAGTTGACTGTGTAATAGATAACCCAGTTAAATCACTATGTGTTGTAGCGGCGACAGTAGCGACAGGTGGAGCAGCGCTTGCAGCTGCTCCTGCAATTGGTGCAGCTGCAAGTGTCGCTGGTCTGGGAGTTGCAGGAGGAACGCTAAGCGGTGCAGCGGCTAGTTCCGCAGGTTTAGCTGCTCTTGGTGATGGTAGTTTGGCAGCTGGCGGTGCAGGAATGGTAGGAGGAACCGCAGTGGTAACAGCTGCAGGCGCTACAGTTGGCGCAACTAGCGCAGCTGCTGTTAGTAAAGCTATTAGCTAATTAAATCCAGCGGTATCTAATAAGCGGCCTTTTTATAAAAGATATGAAGGTTGCTACGGGGGTTGTAGCTGCATTAGGTTAGGCAGCTGCTATAGGTATCGTAGGTGGTCTAGTTAGCCTATTCGATTAGTAAGCATTCTAATGGAAACAATGAATATATTTACAATACACCAATACGAATAAGGACCTTAATATGCCATTTCTCATTGTTATAGTTGCTGTTATTTTGATCATTGCTCTAGCTCGTTCAGGAGTTCCTTCCATCATAATAAGCCTCTGTGTTCCTCTTATATTCTCGACTTTAGGTGGCGCGGCAACAGCTGGAGTTGTAAGTTTAGTTGCAACTCCATTTGTAGGTTTACCTGTAGGCTTGATGGTCGGAGTGTATTTGTTTTCAAAATTAGCAAGTAAGTTGTGGCAATAGCTAACTTTGCTATATACAAAGAGACTAATATTTCACTGCGCATAACGCGTTATCAAAGTCTAGAAATAGTTCGCTACGTGAAATCTAGCGAACTAACTCCCACCAAGAAAATTCCAGGCGCGTAGCTGCCGGCCATCAAAAATCCAACAAGGATTGGTAAAATTCAATGAATCAGTTATATTGAACCGAGACTTTAATATCGTGAATACGTTCCAGAACTTTGATTGCCTCTCGCATTTCAACACTACGTAAAGCATGTTCAAGAGGGTTAGCAGGGCCATCATTCAATGCCTTTACGACCTCTTCTAGTAAGTGACGATCCATTTTAAAGATGAATCTTGTATCCTTGCTACCACCGCTTCCTTTTTTGTACACTCCTATGCCAAAGCCGTCTAGCTTCCTAAAAACATCTGTAATAGTTTTTCTAGTTTTAATACCTGAAGCGGCTAGTGCTTCAGATACAAGAACCTCATCTTGCTTATGAAAACTAACGACAACAGAGAACGCGATCGGATTGCCTTCGCAGTATGTAATTAGATTAGATTGTTCACTTGTATAACTCATAACGCCTCTTAATCACTCAAATAAAAGTATAAACCAAACAATAGCAATAAAGACAATAATTGACCACAAATTAAAGAATAAGCACAGGAAAAACACCTTAACATTAACACAAAGAGATTAGACTTCGCTTTACTTAATGGTGGGGTATTCAGATGCACATGGTAATATTGGTTGGTACTTTTTGTTGGTACTGTTAACCCTGAGCATCATTGTTATGTTCAATAGACCGCATATCGATGATTTTACCCCTAGATCAAAAAAGCCTCCGATTAGGAAGCCAATTTCAAGAAACCACGACACTGTTGCAACTGGATAGGTAAAACACGTGGTAGCCTTACCTATCGATGCTTACTTAGTCAAACCAGCTTGCGACAAGAGCAATACCACCTGCAGCAATAGTAAGTGGTGCAGTGATTGGAGCTGAAGCAAGACCTAAAGCGACAACTCCAGTAGCCGCTGCCGAACCTAATACAGCTCCAGCACCCGTAGCAACAACACTTCGTCCAGCACTTACTTCATCAGTACCTGTGATTTTTTTTGATATTTCATTACCAGAAATACCTAAAGTTACAGCTTTCTCAATAGACATAATTATTTTCCTTATAATTTTGTTCACTCTAATGAACGCACCTTAAGTACGACATAACCTTGGTGAAATTAGTCATTTAAAAAATTGCAGATGACTCACCAGTTCTCTACGAAATAATCATAGCGTTATACTCAGATGTAAAAAACGTGAATAAAGTGGCTTCTTTCACATTGATATTTTCACTAAGCTCATTTAGTTGAAGTGATTTAGTCCGCAGGATTTAAAACTTAAAAGCATTTAGATCTTATATAGCTATTCCGCACAATAAATTTAAGTAGCAGTGACCACCTAACTTCTACACTTTCTCGAAAAAATAAAGAATTCGAATGTGAATATTCATTATTAATTCACGTATTTTTATCTTCAGTTAACTCATACCATAGGTTCTCAAACTTATTTGAAATTAATACTTAGGAGATAGACCATGAGATTTTTCGATTTTGTTAGTGACTGTGTAAGCGATGCAGTTGACTGTGTAATAGATAACCCAGTTAAATCACTATGTGTTGTAGCGGCTACGGTAGCGACAGGTGGAGCAGCCCTTGCTGCGGCTCCTGCAATTGGTGCAGCTGCAAGCGTCGCTGGTCTGGGAGTTGCAGGAGGAACGCTAAGCGGTGCAGCGGCTAGTTCCGCAGGTTTAGCTGCTCTTGGTGGTGGTAGTTTGGCAGCTGGCGGTGCAGGAATGGTAGGAGGTACTGCAGTTGTAACAGCGGCAGGTGCTACCGTTGGCGCAACTAGCGCAACTGCGGTGAGTAAAGCTATTAGCTAATATAATCCTGAGTATCAAGTGAGTGGCCTTTTTATAAAAGGTATGAAGGCTGCTATGTAATCACTGAGATGGAATAGATTGATAGGGTTCAGTTATGAAGGTGGGATCACTATAGAATCATTTTTCCTTTGGAAAATAATGAGGCATTAATGACCCTCTCATCTTATAATCGATATGCGTAATTTAAATTAACATTATTTTATAAGCTCATTAGTATCTCCAGCTTTAATTAACATTGCTCTTAGTTTTACTAATGCATCAATTTCATCGTTTATTTCTTTTTTTATTATTTTTATTTCTGTAGGATTAATTCTATTATCCCTCAAGGCTTCGTGTATCTCATTTGATACATCACCATGCTCTTTACTTGTTCTCATCAATGCTGCTGAAATAGCTTGATAAGTTATATTGATATTAGGATCTGCGTAGTACCTGTCACATTTCAAGCTGAACACTTCTAACATATCTGCAAATACACTGACATGCCTTCCATTATCATCTGACTCGAAAACCTTCATTACAGACATGAATTCCATCAGCGTTAAGATATGACCTTCAGACGTAGGCGTTAATTTATTACTAAATGTACCTGATGTTACTTTCGTTCCATTTATTTTTAATACTTCGTTATAAACTTTAGGTATCCCCATATCTATTGAATTTGAATGCAATGTTGTTAAAAATCTAGTCATTAAATCATTGTTCATTTCTAATTTCCTTTTTTAAATGCTCAATTTCAATTGCCTGTTCTTTAAGTAATGTTTTTATCTGTTCAAGCGAATCTTCTACTTTGTCATTGTTATCAACAACCATTTCATCAACAAAAACTGCATTGGCTAATGCGATACCTAAGAAACCGCCAGTGACCAATACAAAAACAAAAAAGGAACGGATCCAAAAAGCACCTTCAATCCCTTTTTGAGCTGCCATGTCAGGCACCTGATTCCAATCTTCAATCATAAAAATAGAGAATGTTGTATACATCGATTTTAAAGGATCACCAAATTGCTCAGGCAGTACTGATGAAAATGAAAAGTGCCCAATAATTGCAAAAATGTAAATCATTAAAAACAGGTATAAAAATACAGCGCCAGAAGCTTTCGTAGCCCTAATCACCCCATTGTAGACATGATCTCTATTCGGGATGAATTTAATAATTCTTATGACTTTAAAAACTCGTGCAACCCTAAGCAGATAGAGTTGAGAGACGCCTGTTGATGGTATTAAGGGATGTAATATAGAATATATTGACGCTAAAAATATTAAAAAATCGAACTTACCTTCACCATTTGATAGAAATCCTTTTATACCTTTTTTATTACATTTTTCAATAATTTCCAAAAGAAATAATATAGAAAAAAGCCATCCCAAAAAGTCCATGATGACTTTATCTTCAGGGCTAATAAAATCAAAACCACTCATAAAGATGAGTAATGAATTGCAGATAACACAAAACATAACAAATGGTTCATAAGCAAATAAGGATAAGTACCTTGGGCCGCTTGCAGACCACTTAGACAAAGAAAACATTATAATCACTCAGTAATGATAAAAAACAACCTTATAATATAGGTAATAACATCATTATTCATCTGTATCATTAAAATCATAAGGTTAAATCTACTTAGGTCAAACAATGAATGTGAAACCAGCCTTGAAATTCACGTATTTCACACAAAAAAATAACGCTATGATTATTCCATCAAGAACTGGTAAGACACCAGTAAATGTAGAAATCATGTGGAGTTACTATGAATAGCAATATTAAAAAATCAACTATCGTTGGTGCAGCAGGAACAGCAGCAACAGGTGCAAGCATAGCGTCAACAACAGCAGCAGTTGCAGGTGGTTCGGCAGCAACAATTATGTCAGCGACCGCTGGGACAACAGGTGCGGCATTGGCGGCTACGGCTGGAACGGCTGGGACAGCAGGTGGTGCTGCAATAGCGTCAGGAATGGCTTCGGTCGGTAGTGTCGTAGGTGGTGGTATGGCGGCTGGTGCAGTTTTAACAGCTGCAGCACCTGTCGCAGCTGTCGGTGCATTAGCATATGGCATTTTTAGATTATTTGACGATTAGTTATTAAATTAATACACGAATACAAACGTTCACTTTACATATTAATAAGGATTACAACATGTGTGATGATTACGATGATGGTACTGAGAGTAGTGGTAAAAGCCAAGATTGGGATATGGAACCAGGCGATCCAGGTTGGCTTGGTGGATAGGTTTTAAATAATCACATATTCTCCGATAACGTCGGGGGATATGATGGTTTTGTTTATGAGTTTAAAATTGCCAAATTAAATGAAGATTTATCAACTCAAACTTACATACGAAAAATTGTTACTAAATATAAAAAAATAATAAACGGAGTTATAAAATGAAAAATACAGCTGTTTTTGATAAAGATTTAAATCCTGTTTTAGAGATTGCGAGTGATGATGATTTGGGAACATTAGTTGATTATGTCAGTGATAAAGTATCTGAAGATCTTACAGGCCATGATGCTTACAAAACATATGAACCAAAACATTCTAATTACGCTGATTTAATTGCAAAAGAAATTAGAGATATGGGAGGAAATTCATTTGCCAATATTTGGAGGGGTGAAGGGCCTTCTTATCATGAAATTGTTTGTGACGTAGCTGATAAAGTTAAAGCGCCTTACAATAAGAATAAAAAAATAGAAGATATTGAAAATGCCATACTTGAAACTATTCTAACCACTGCAATAGACCATATGTCTAATGAAGAAAAAGAAAAGTTGCTTGCAGAAATGGGTGGGAAAGCAGGCATGAGTAAAGGCGGAATAGCAACTGCAACATTTATCAGTATTTTTAGAGCTGGAGGTTTTTATTCATACCAACTAACACTAATCATTGCTAATCAAATTGCAAGAGCAATACTAGGTAGAGGATTAATGTTAGCAACGAATGCTGGATTAATGAGAGTTGCATCCGTTTTAACTGGGCCGGTTGGTTGGGCTATAACTGGGTTGTGGACAGCGGTAGACATAGCAGGTCCTGCATATAAAGTTACAATTCCATGTGTTATTCATGTCGCTATGCTACGAAAGAAACTTAACTCACTAAATTGTAATAAGTGTGAGGCTGTATTACCTGATACAACAATGAAATTTTGTCCTGAGTGTGGTGAAGCTACTGCGGCATAAATACATATAGTAGCTGTAAATATATAACTGTTCTGAAAAGCCTTTACTAGAAGGCTTTTTTTGATCTCACGATAAAATTGTCAATATACGTCCTGTTTAACACAAAATACGTTCGTTAAAATACAATGAAAAACACCTAAAGTACGCAGCCTTTAGCGCCTAAAAATAGATGTTTACCAAAGATGATTTTGCACTATTTTAGAGAATACTAAGTTAAGCTAAAATCAAAGCCAAAAGCTTATTAGTAACAATATTAATCTATACCAGCCCGTAAAATGTAGTACAAATGTACTACATCAATCACCTACAACGCCCATCAACAACCACATTAGAATTCCCTTGAACACGTTAAATCCGTTTACTTCGCTCACATTCCCAAGCTGAAACCGGATACATTTTATCCCAGGCATTCATGAGCTGGCGCTGTTGCTTACTCATGCTATAACGAGAGTAAGTCTGATCCATATACATGTACGTTCGGGCAATACGGCCACGTGAATTAACCGGTGGTTCGGCTTTTCGATTATCGATCTTCATATCACAACTGCCGAACTCTGATTTAACTGCAGGTAGCATGGTGAAATTGTAATTACTGCGCATTGCATTAACGGCGCCAATCGCCGGAAACAGATTGTGCATATCAGCTTGCATGTAACGGTATTCAGTATTCATTTTTTCAGCACATTTACGCCCCTTAAATGACTTACCTTTACTGTTTACACATTTATCATTACCACTACGCCATTCGCTAAATGTACGGCCAAAGTTCTCTGCCGGTACCACATGTTCCCATTCGATCCGCTTGGCTCGCTTTTTATGTTTTTCAGTTTTAAAACCGGCTGGTGTTACCACATTTTTCTTACTATCAAATGTGGCGGCACAATAAATTGTTTCTCGATGATCTTGATAAACAGATCGCTCTAAGTTTTTCTTCGCTTTACTGAATGATTGATTAGTTTCATTACCGGCCGCGATATTGCTCCCGCTAAAACTAAGTAAGACTAGGGTAAATAGGTGATTAGTAAATTTCATAAAACCTGCTTAAAAATGACGTAAATACGCCGCTATTTTCATGTAAATACACGCTGCTACGTAAAATCTGCTGAAGTAAGACGAACAAAAAATAATTTAAAGCGCACAGCGCGCGAGTGATGTTAATAACATACAAGTACTCAACTATAACTGGGGTTCTAATATTTTATCTTTCAATTTATACCGTTTTACATAGTCATGAACAGTTGTCACCGGTTGATCAATTAACTTAGCTATCGAGCGAACAGAAAGATCCTTTCGCAAATATTTTTCAATATCTGGACGTAACCTATCTAGCTTTAAGTTTTCAGCGGGTCCTCTTGGCCTTCCAAGTGTTTGCCCTGCTGCTTTACGGGCTGCAAGTGCTTCTGTTGTTAGCATCGAAATAAAATCACGTTCAATTTCTGCAGCTAGTCCTAACATAGTGGCCATAATTTTAGCCTGCAGCGACCCATCTAAAACAATATTCTGCTTGGTGATATGTACCGATATACCGCGAAAAATACAGATTTCTAATATCTCAAGTACCTGCAGTGCAGAACGGGCCATACGTGAAATTTCGGCAAATATGATCACATCACCTTTAACCAAGGTATCAACCAACTCACCTAACTTACGATCTTTCCATTTTTCTTACCCGACACCGTATCTTCGACAAAGTTAAGCCCGGTTAGACTGCGACTATTGGCATATTCTAAAATACCATGACGCTGATTATCGACATCCTAGCTGTCGGTTGAGATACGCAGATATGCATAATTCATTCATAAATCCCTTAATAATGTTCACCGTAATAGAACAAGCATAGATCAGTAAGTAAGACATTAATTATTACCTAGTAATAATTAAATGAGCTGCTACAATAAATATTACTAGGTAATAAATATATTCAATGGGATTTAAGCATGGGAAGAAAAAAGATTGGTTTAATCAATATCGATAATTGCGATACATTCATTGATTATATTAAAGCGAGAACCAAGAAATTAACTGATGATCGGGTTTCTAAATTGGTGATGTTGATT
>Ga0209291_1003496_pt1 | contig 11571 bp, 6 predicted proteins | sample GOMGulsemesocosm_FD_184633 | JGI IMG/M metagenome (GOLD analysis project Ga0209291, IMG submission 184633) | Methane-oxidizing microbial communities from mesocosms in the Gulf of Mexico - GOM9B Gulf of Mexico (SPAdes) (version 2) | ecosystem: Environmental > Aquatic > Marine > Cold seeps | place... | reverse complement strand
CTTTGTTATATGGCCAATTAGTTCCTATATGCTCACCTGCTACTGATACATCTTTAACGGCGAAAAATACTTTCATGTAATTTTTTGTAATTTCGGCAGGTAACTCAAATCGAGTCCATACATTTGATCTCCAACCATCTGGGCGCCGAATCAAATGATCAGCATTTTTCCCTACATATTTGTCGCCATTATAAAACTTAGGTTCAATTAAGTTAGCTTCTTTAAAATTTATATTAGTGATAGGAGATATAGACCAACGAATTTCAAAGGTTGAATTGTTATCATCATTGTATGTGTCATGAGACTGATCATGAAAACCAATTTCCCAGACTCCTTTATTTTTCCAATAGCCAACCCACAAAGACGATATAGATTCCTCATTTTGCTCAGGTTCGACCATATCTTTACTACTAAAATACTGCAGTTCATCAACATTAAAGTGTGTTTTATTTTTATTAGGGTTTCTAATTTCAAAATAGAGGCGACTAAGCTGTTCAAAATAATTTTTTTGATGTGAGATAAATGAAGGGTTATTTTTTAGTTTACTTTTTCGGCCCCTCAGATGTTGTGGATGTTGATCTAATAAAACATGAATCCATGCCCCAGGGTTTACCGCTAAATAATGATAATAATGTTGATTACCTGGTCCTTCATATGGGCAACCATCGCCAGTACCATAAGAAGAATTTCCTGATTTCCAGCACAAATAAGTACCAATATGAAAATTATTTCCAATGCTCTCTTTACCACCATCATCTTTTAGTCTATTCATACCTTCAGTTCTAAGGTAGAAGCCCATACGATCTGTTTTATTGCTTGTTATGCCTCGTTCAGAAAGCGGCTTTCCGTCGTACCATAGCCACCATGTACTCCTATGGTCTTTACTGTCAGCGGTTTCCATTACTTTTAAACTGCCGCCAGAAGCACTTGAAGGAGATCGATTGTGAGTATCAACAATAGCTGTATTTTTTTTGCCATAATCACCTTTATTAAAAGATCTAACTCCCCAACCCCAGGCATATTTCTCACCGCCACCTAAAGGGCCTTTTTCTTTTAATAACCATCCAGGATTTCCATAAGCGACATCATCTAACCAAGTCCAGCCGTTAAACCTTTGACCATCACCCTCGTTCCAACCTAGCAATAAATTGTATTGACTAACATTAGCGATATCATTGTTATATCCACTAGGGTTAGCTGTGTTAGAGTTGCCGACTTTCTTTTTAGGGTATCCATATTCTGTTATGGACCTAACTTGGTGGTTTAAATCAAAATTGACCTCTGCGTCAAAGCTAGAAGCAATCACTGAAATTTCAAACACTTCGCTTTTAAATGAACCATCAGTAAAATTCGCTCTTACAGTTATAGAATGAGAGGGTAACAAATGAGCATTTAATAACAGTTGGTCGGCTAAATAAACAATGCCTGTAGATTCATCAATACTAAATCGTCCGCCTGCAGTATCTAGCAATTGAAAACTAACTTGGTATGAAGTAGACGTAGAAATGGTTAGCCCTACTTCTTCACCATTTTTAGTTAATAATTCTGTGACTTCATTTTTGCTGGGATCAATATCGATTAAAGAATAAGTAGTAAATGCATCAGGACTACTTTCACTACATCCCTGTGAAATAAGAAAAATAAATAATAAAGAGGCTATGAAAGTGAAAAAATTACTGTTTATCAATGTAAATCCTTAAATAAAAATCACACTATCGTTTAATTATTAAAGCCTACATGCCTATTTAGTTCATTAAGGAACTAACAAAAATTAATAATTCCCTCGTCATGCTGATACTAAAACCGTCATACTGAAATACAGGTTTATTGTTCCTGACTAAACCTCAGTACCTACATGGATGTAGGCAAATTCAGAATGACTGTCCTTTTAATTATATTTTGGAGATATCTGTATAGGCATAGGCATAAAGTTTTATAAGTGCTTTAGAACTTCGCCTGCACACCAATCCCAAGTATATTTATTAAAGTTAGCTGCTTGTTGCTTTCTATCATGTGGTTGTTGCAACAATTGAATCAACTTAGTTGTTATCATTTGCTGGTTTTCATTTTCTACGCAATAACCAAGTGCTTCCTCGCTAGCCATAATTTCAGGTACACTACCCACATTAGTAGCTACCGCAGGAGTACCACATGCTAAGGATTCTGTAAGCACATTAGGGCTTCCTTCACCGCGACTAGATAAACAAAAAACATCTGCGGCGTTATACCAAGTAATCAATTGGCTGTTCTCAACAGCACCAACAAAAACAACACTATTCTGTAATTTATGTTGTGCAATAAATTGATTCAACTCTTTGCGGTAATCGCCTTCAGGCCCTTGGGCGCCTAGAATATAGAATTTAGTGCTTTCTAATTCAGGTGTTGCTATTACTGCCTTTAAACTTTTAATCACCAAATCAAAGCCTTTACGGTGAATAAGCGCGCCAACACTTAATACAATTTTTTCTTTCTGTGACAAAGAGAGTTCATCTCGGCATTCACTTTGATCTAAATAATAGAATTTATCGGTATCGACACCGTTTCTTATCACCACCGTTTTGGCTGCAGTATTCGACAATTCATCGGCTTTTCGCGCCATCTCTTCACTTAGTGAAATTACTTTATGCGCTTTTTTAAGATAATGAGCGACAATATGTTTTCTTAAACCCGAGTCTTGAAGGTGAAATGCTTCCATACCACGCAGCGTTACATTGAAAGGTTTATTAATCTTGTTAGAGAGCCAATTACCACATGGTAAATCAGGAAAGGTCCAATGCAAATCAATCAAGTCAAAGTCATAACCTATTTCATTAAGCACTTTTTGCACCGCTCGTCGGTAAGTTAATACTTCAATTGATTTTAAATGACCAGGAATAGAAAAATAGCGAGGGTGATATACATTAATACCACCGATGTTTTCTAATTCAGGAATACTTTCAAGGTGAGAAAATTTACTTATCTTTTTATGTAACGGTGAATCAGCAATAGGGTTAATCACCGTAATATCAGCATATTTACTCATCGCTTTTAAACGATTCAACACAAATATGCCATGATTAGGTTGATTACAGTTTGGGAATAAATAGCTAATGGCTAATATTTTTAATCTAGTTGGCATTTACTCTCTCGTAGAAACTAAAGTTTCAAATAGCTTGGGTATGTTGTTATCTTTAATTAGCTGTTCACCAAGCTTCCATGAAGATTGTATTTCTATATGGCTTGGATCAAAATATATAGGTTTACCATTTTTATAAGGGCTGCAAGTTCCTTTACATAATTCTTCATTGAAATCTAAATAGCCAACATTAGCTAGCGTTTGTGAAAACGCCAGCAACCTAGTGTTGATAGCGTCGATTTCTAATTTATTGATTTGCCTTAACTCAGAACAGTTTCTCCAAGGATAGGTAATACTTTTTGCTAAACAATGTCGGTCAAAGTTATTATAAACGGGAGCTTTACCTATAATTATGATTTTATGGTTTCTTTCAGCGAGAGTTATTATAGTTTGTTCAAAAGCATCCATGAAACTCGATGATTTTCTAGCGTAAGAATCATAAGCCGCAGATATTATAATCGTTTGATACTGTTTTAGCTTAGACTTCACTAAGTCAATTGAACTCTGGCAACCACTTAAGCGTTCGACTTTAACATAAGGCTCTACATCCCCAAATATTGGAGGACAAGCTGCATGAGAAATATTTCTAAATGACCAGTCTTGCTCTTTAACTATACTTCCTAAAATCCCTATGTAATGGGCTGCATTTGAGTCTCCCCACAATAAAACATCTATATTTTTGTTAGCACCGATTACACAATCATCATTAGAAAAATGATTCTCTTCAATTACCCAATATTGACAAATATAACCGTATGTATTTGTTGTCTTTGCTTTATTTCTGAGTTCTTCCAGCTTTATTCGATAATTATCAGTGCGTACACTTAAACCATTAGTTTTAATCACAAATCCAGAGATTAATATAATAGCCAACGAAGGTAGTATAAATTGCTGAATGGTAAGCTGCTTAAATGAAAGATTAACATACCTGAAACGCTCTTCCACAAATTTCCAATTTAACCATGATAAAACCAGAATACATATGAATAATAAGATTGAAGCAACAGGCGTTGGCTCTCCATATCCATACCGGTAAAACGCTAACAGTGGCCAGTGAACTAAATAAGCAGAATAGGATACTTTACCTAGCCATAACACTGGGGCAGTACTTAACCAACTATATAAAATGGATGTTTGATTAAAGCCAGACCAAATAAATAATACTGCAAATACAGTAGGCACGAAATAAAGCCAGCCAGGAAAAATCATATCTGATGTAATAAAAAAGCAAGATGTAAAAATACCAATAACTGAGACAATAAATAGTGGGCTGCTATTTTTAGGCTTTTTTATCAAATTAAAATGCAGTAATGCAGCCAAAAGAGCGCCAACTAAAAGCTCACCTGCGCGTGTTGGTAACATGTAATAAACAAAAGAATGGTGCTCTTTCAGCATAAATTGTGCAATTGTTGCAGAAGAAATAATCGTTAGAATCAAGAGGGTAATAAGTGCGAACTTATTGAGTCTAGGCAATAACAATAATACTATGATTGGCCAAAAAATATAAAACTGCTCTTCTACCCCTAATGACCAGTAATGCAAAAGAGGGGTTGTATAACTGCCTGCAGCAAAATAACTAGTATCTTGAAACTTCCAAAAGTAAACGTTAGATAAAGAAAAGGCTGACCAAATGCCAGAATTTGCGACACTTTTAGAGTCTTCTGGTAAAAATAAAAACTGAGCGAGTAAAACAGTAATAAAAATCACTGAAAAAGCGGCAGGCAAAATACGTTTAATTCGCCTTGCATAGAAGTCTTTTATTGAGAAAGTATTATTTGAAACAGATTTAAAAAGTTGGCTAGAAATTAAGAAACCAGAGATCACAAAGAATATGTCAACACCAACAAAACCACCAGGCAAATACTCATGGTTTATATGAAATAGTATAACTGTAAACACTGCGATTGCTCGCAGTGAATCGATATGCGAATAGTAACTACTATTAATTTTACTCATTGTTTAGTCAGTATTTTTCCGTAGCCATTCTTCTAAAACAACTAATTGCCACAATGTTTTATGGTGGTCAAATTTGTCATTGTTATGCTCTTCAATAAGTTGTTTTATGCGCGATTTTTTGAAAAATTGAAGTAACTTAGTTTCATCCGATAATAATAAGTTTTCTGCATAACTTCTTAATTCATTTTGAAACATTAACTTTAATGGCGTTGGAAAACCCATTTTTTTACGATAAATAATATCGTTAGGTAGAATACCCTCCATCATTTTCTTTAATGGGTATTTGCCTTCACCTTTCTTAATTTTATGTTTACTTGGTATAGTCGCAGCAAACTCAACCAAGCGGTAATCTAAAAATGGTACACGAAGCTCAAGAGATGCCGCCATGCTCATACGGTCGGCTTTTATTAATAAGTCGTCAACTAACCAGGTTTTAGTATCAAAATAGAGCATTTTACTTAAAGCGTCTTCATTTTTGGTTTTATCGAAAAGGCTTTTGGTATAGTCACGGCTAGACACTTGAGTGCTTTGTTCTATTTCTGTTTTAAATTCTGGTTTGTATAGTGCTTCTTTTTCATGGTCAGGGTAAGTAGACATACCTTTATAGCGTTTTTCTATAGGTAGTGTTGCCATGGTTAAATACTTTGAAACCTTATGGCTTTTCCCGAACATTTTATTGGCAATACCTGCAAAGAAGTTACTGCCTGTTTGTCCGACCACCGCTCGATATTTGTCTAATACATTCATATACTGGTACAAATCGTACCCGGCAAAAATTTCGTCTGAACCTTCACCAGACAAAGCCACGGTTACTTTTTCTTTTGCTAATTTTGCAACAAAGAATAACGAAATAGCCGCAGCTTCAGTAACGGGCTCGTCCATCAAGGCAATATATTCGGGAATAAACTCTTTAAATTGTGCAGGTGTTATTTTAATTTCATGATGGTCGGTTTTAAATTTATCAGCAATAATTTGTGCATAGGGGGTTTCGTCAAAACCTTTACCAAAATCATAACCTATAGAAAAAGTTTTAAGGGGTTCTTTAACTCTGTCAGCCAATAAACCAACCACAGCGCTAGAGTCAATGCCGCCACTAAGGAATATACCAAGCGGAACATCACTGCGTAAGCGTAAATCAATGGCGCTGTCTAATAACTTCTTGCTACCATCAACATAATAGTCAAAGCCCTTGTCTTGTTGATTATCAAACTTTAAATCCCAGTATTGGGCGATAGATAGTTGGTTATCTTTGAATACAGCATAATGACCTGGCATCAAGCGTTTAATACCTTGATGTAAGGTATTCTCTCCGGGGATATAACCAAAGCTCATGTAACTATCTATTAACTGAACATTAAGCGCAGGCTTTTTATCTAAGCCCTTTAAAATCGCTTTGGTTTCAGAGGCAAAGATAAACTCATCGTCATTTTGAAAATAATAAAGGGGTTTTATTCCGAGGCGGTCTCGAGCGAGGAATAACTCTTTTTTATTACCATCCCAAATAGCAATAGCAAACATGCCATTAAAGTGCTTTAAACAATCATGGCCATATTCAATATAAGCCTTTAACACTACTTCAGTATCTGAGCCTGTTTCGAAGGTATAACCTTTCATTTCTAATTCGGCACGAATTTCAAGGTAATTATAAACTTCACCATTATAAGAAATAACACAATTATGACTAGCTTCTTCTCTGGGCTGGTGGCCTGCAGGAGTTGGATCAAGAATACTTAAACGTAAATGCGCAAGGCCTATTTTATCTTCGTCATCAAACCATAGACCTACACTATCAGGTCCACGGTAAGGCATGGTATCCCGCATATTTGATAATTTATTACTATCGACAGCAGCCGCTGTACTTTTAATCCCTAAAATACCGCACATTAGATTTTTACATTCTCTTTAGTTGTGGCTAATTTTAACAGCCATTGTTTACAAATTTTGTTGGAAGTAGTTTCTACATACTTATTAATAATTATTGCCAAGCCAATACAAACTAGGACACTTGAAAAAATAGATATAAACATTGAATTGGAAACTTCAAACATAAATCCAATTAAAACATAACCTACTTCCTGATGTATTAAATATAGTGAATATGAAATGGTACCTAAACCAACTAAGTATTTATTATTTAGAGCTGTTAACTTATTACCTATAAAATAATAAAATAATAAAAAATAGATTGTGACCAATATAGTTGAGTAGATGTTAACCCTATTTATATCAAATAAACACATCAGCCATTGTGTAAATAACAGTAAAAGCAAAAAAATATAATTAGCTTTTGAGCATTTCACAGTATCTTTTTTACATTTCCATATTTTATAAAATATTATGCCAGCCAAAAATAAATTAAAATGAGGGAATAGTAAAATATATTGCAACTTGATATGTATTGGATAGAAAAAATTATACAGAGAAATAAAGGTAAAAATAGCAAAAGTTAATATCAATGGTCTTGTTGTAATCTTTCCAGATTTACCAAATATAATGGCAATAATAAAGTAGAAAAACAATTCATACATAAGCGTCCAATACGAGCCATCAACTGGCTCTCTCCAAAAGAACTGAGGAGCCATTGTCAAATTAAACAAAAACTGATCAAAATCAAAAACATGACCGTTACGAGAAAAGTACAAAACAAGACTTGTAAATATTAAGCAAAACCAATATGTAGGGAACAACCTAGAAAACCGAGAAATAGCAAATTCTGTAACATTTTTTCCTTTTTCTAATGTTAAAGAAATAACGAAACCACTTATAATAAAAAATAGTTCTACACCATATCGCCCAATACTTATTTCCAGCCAATCTGCTGGAAATGTTGTATTACCAAAGCCATATTTAATTCCATAATTAATTATAAAGTGATGTAGTACCACACCTAAAGCAGCGATTCCTCTGAGGCTATCTAAAACTTCCAAACGACTTTTCATTACTTCTTCCATTTACTAAATTTACAGTCATCAAATAGATTTTGATATCGTTTCTAATATTGATTCCGTTCGCTTTTTCCAGGTGTTTTCTTTAGCTATATTTTTTCTATGCTCTTTACTAGAAGTAGATAATGTACCGTCACAATTTAATATTCGATTTATTTCTGTTATCCATTCGGTCGCATCAGTTTTTATTGATATTACTTCTTCAAACTCAAAAGCACTATCAATAGGCGAGCAAATAATGGGCTTACCAACAGTTAAATATTCATGCAATTTCAGTGGATATCCTGCATTAGCAAAAGAGTCAGGATCTGTTCGATATGGAATTATATTAATATCCATCGCGTTCATATAACTAGGAACTTCATTTAGTTTTTTATTTCCTAAAAAGTATACATTTGACAGACTTTTTAAGTTAATCATGTCGTCAGATTGAAAACTGTCAATTTTTCCCTCAGAACCTGTAATATAAAAATCACAATAACTTAATTCATTAAAAATCTGATATAAAAGGGACACATCTATTTTTGAATTTATTGAACCTGTATAACCAATTCTAGATCTAGAATTAGCCTTATCAACACCACATACATTGCTGTTAATATTAGAAAACAAGTCAAAATCCACCCCATTCGGAACAAAGTGTACATTATTTGGATTATGGAACCGTAGTTTGTAGTTTTTTTGAAGTAATTTTGATGTTGTGAACATAATATCAGCATTTGCTAACAAGTTTTCCTCTCCTTTTTTAGCGATATTATCAGAATATAAATGCTCAAAGTCATCATATGGATGATATACAATAAAATCATGGGGAATGTCATTTATATATTCTCCATAAATAGGATTAAAAACATATAAAATAGTTTTACAAGTAGGTTCAATATTATTATTAATTTTATTTATAAATATTTTTTTTATGATGTTGTCAAACAAAGTTAGCTTGGGAATACGTAATAAAAATTTAGGGAATTCAATATTGCAGATATTATTTACATTAACAGTTTTACCAAAAAACGGAGCAGATATAAATCTAGGTAAATTTCTATCCCAATAATAAAAAGGTGCATTTGAATATATAACATTATGCTCTTTGCCCATAATTGAGAATAGATGCTGCCGATTCATCCAAACATCATCCCAACGGTTAGGAGCTAGCACGATAAAATTGTATTGTTCCATTTTTATCCTTTGATTAACTTTAATTTATTGAAAACCTGTAATTCAATACCTTTTGGTTTTCCTGCAACCCACCAAAAGAACAAGATACATGCACAATAGGTAATGGCACCAATAAAAATCAGTAATACCAAGTTATAAAGATCTATACGCATAGAATAAAATAATTTCGTTAACCATATCACCATACTCATTATTAACGAGGATAAAATGGGCCGATACAAAATGGTCAACATATTTTTGTACGAAATATGAATTTCAAATTTTAACCATGCAAATGAAATAAAAAAATTGATGATCGCACTACAAAGCAATGCCAATGCAGGACTTGATATATCATTAAAGGATATAACACCAAACATGAGAATTAATAAAACAACTGTTCTAATGGCTGATATTGCAGTCGTAATTCTAGGTTTACCAATAGCCATAAATACATAGCCATTATTTGATGATAATGAAGATATGAATGCTGCCAGAGATAATAATTGAATGACTTCAATAGCTCCTATCCATTTATCACCTAATACTACAGGGACAAAAAACTCTGCAACACTATAGAGCCCCAATGCTGTGGGCAGTGCTAAAATTGTTATCATTGAACATGTACTATAAAATAATTGTGCTAATTTTTTAAAATCATTTTTTGCTTTAGCGTAGGCAGGGTAGGATGCTTTGTTTATTGGTGCGCCAATCTCTGTAACGGGTAAAGTGGCCATTTCTTGACTAATAGAGTACAAACCAGCGGCCTTAGTAGAGATCATCTTGCCAACAATCAAATCAATACTTTTATTATTAATATAATAAAAAACATTATTTATCATTAGCCACTTAGAGAATTTGAATAATTCTTTGCCGCCCTTTATAGAAAGTGAAGGAATGTAAGGTTTCATTAGATAGCTTTGTAGGACATTGAAAAGAGATAACATGATCATACTGTACACTAAGGCCAGGTAACTCCTTAAATGCAAAGCTAAGAATAAAGTAATACAGAAACTAAATAATTTTGGAATAAGCTGTAATTTTAATTCTTTCTTAAAGTCCATATCTCTTTGAAAGTCTACAACCTTAATATTTATTAACCCATTAAATAAAAACATTAACGCAACCAACCTAAATACTTCCGTTAATCGCTCATCTTGAAAATAATTAGCTAAATATGGAGCCATCAGAAACATTAGGCTTGATGCAATAATGCCGAAACATAAATTGATCGTGAATATAGTGTCATAATCTGACTTTAGTGGACTTGTCTTTTGTATAAGCGCAGAATTAAAACCAAATAAACCAAAAAGTTCAATGAATGCATAAACTGACATTACAATAGCAACTATCCCAAAATCACTTGGGGAAAGTATTCTCACTAAAATCAAAGAACTTATAATGCCAAGTCCTTTGATAGAAAATCGGGTTAGTAGCATTAGCAAAGCACTGTTCGCTAACTTAGATTCCATAGTATTCATTTATGTACTGCTTTATATTTCATTTCTATACTGCTTGATCGCCCATTAATTTCCAAAACTCTTAATTTCAAACTAATATTAATTTTAAGAATACATATTTACACTTTATTATTTTCAATTGTTTGTCTTATTTTGTAAAATTAGTGTGCAAGAGACAACCAATGCTACCATCCAAATTGAAATTTCAAGGACTTTGCTATTTGCAAATTGACTTGATATTAAAAGGCCAAATAAGCCAGAAACAGAGCCTAATAGTACCAATGCTACATTTGGTTCTTCTGTATAGCTAAGTCCTATTAATTTAATACGCTTTAAGGTAAAGAATATCACCAAGAAAAACAAACCAGCCCCAAGTACACCATGGTCAACTAAATAACTTAGTGTTAAATTATGCGACCCCCTTAGCTTACCAGCTGCAGTATTAGTCATATACTCTTCTGGTATATATGCAGGGCTCAGCAAAAGTGTTCCTCTATGGCCATAGCCTATTAAGAAATTATCATTAATCATTTCCAGTTGACTTTCCGCCAATACAACACGTATATAAGCACTTTTATCTACATTTTCAGCACTTTCTGCTTCAGTAACATCTTTCATTCGTTCAATCAGTAATGGACCAACTAAAGCACTAGCTAATGTTATAGCAATAAGAGACCATTTATAAACAAATATTCTTTTACCTTTAGGTGTAAACCAAATATAAACCAGACCCGCCAATATTAGCCCTACAATCCCCCCTCGGCTTCCTGACATAAATAAGAGGTTTCCGACAAAAGCAAGCGGTAAAAGGATGAAGTATTTATTCTTTATAGATGTCAAGATTATAGTTGCACCTAAAATAATAATTGGGATGAGATGAATCGCTAATAAGTTACCATCTGCGATGCTTGGTAAACCGGCTGCTTCAAACCGCCCC
>Ga0209291_1003493_pt1 | contig 11575 bp, 6 predicted proteins | sample GOMGulsemesocosm_FD_184633 | JGI IMG/M metagenome (GOLD analysis project Ga0209291, IMG submission 184633) | Methane-oxidizing microbial communities from mesocosms in the Gulf of Mexico - GOM9B Gulf of Mexico (SPAdes) (version 2) | ecosystem: Environmental > Aquatic > Marine > Cold seeps | place... | reverse complement strand
AAGCTAGCATCACAGATAGTCAGTTAAGTGAAGTAGATGGATTTATAGCAACCATAAAAGCAGAGTCTCCTCATTGCCTCGTTTATCTATTAGCGCCGCCAGATAATATTCTCTCATTAAATAAGCAACAAAAAGATCAGTACCGTGATTTTATTATATTTCCGGTGAATGACGTTTTCTTGCAGAAGCGTTTATTCAGGATTGTCAGTGATTTACAGGAAAAATTGGTTCAATTAATAAAAAAACGTCATCTCAAGCAAAAACTAGCGGATAGTGAATTAGGTGCTAAGCAACTAGAGGTCAATTTAGTTAGTTCATCCGCGAAGATTAAAGAGACAAACCGACACTTATTGAGGTTGCTGTCTAACCAAGTATTCTCGCGAATGGGGCAACGTGCAAGTGGCCGTAATCAAGAGCTTAATCTGCTATTAGTTGAAGTTGCAAAAGCTTGCGGATTTAATGAGCGTGAAATTCACGATTTAACCGATGCTTGGCACTTAAGGAATATTGGTAAGATGGGTTTTAGCGATAAGTTAATAAATACGCCCTATATTGAATTAACTGTCGAAGAGCAACGGGAATTTAACGCTCATCCTAGCTTGTCTCATGCCGCGATGATGGTCGTTCGACCTATGGATAAAGCGGCAAAAATAGTCTTACAGCATAAAGAGTACTTAGATGGCACAGGTTACCCAAATGGGTTAGCACAAGAGGGAATTTTGAAGGAAGCTCAGCTTTTATCTGTATTGACAGATTACACTGAGTTAGTAGCAGGGCGTTACATTGGTAGAGCATTTAGTACTGTTGAAGCACTCGCATACCTTGAAAATTACGCCAGTGAAAAGTATAGCGATGAAATTGTGATGCATTTGGTCAATATATTGCCGTGTCTAAGTAAACTTGGTAAAGGTATGCACGATTTAATAGTACCGAGTATTGAGCTTAAGCCGGGCATGCAACTGAGCCGCGATTTGATTAGTGCGCAGGGGATTTTATTGATGAGTGAAAACTTGACCTTGGATAAATCTACCATAATGCGTATTAATGAAGGAGAGGAAAACATGCATGAGACATTTAAAATTTATATTAGGCAAAAAGAATAACAAAAGCGCTTTTTTTCAGTATAATCAGCGCCAAAATTATTAATAAACATTGAATCTTAACCAGTATTGTTGCAATGCTATGTTTAAGTTTTTGTGTATGTTCTTATGTCTGTGGTTAACTATTTTTAGGAGTGTATAGACTTAATGAGTAATAAAATTGATGGTGCGGCATACGCAAGTGGGCTACGTAAAAATCTAGCTGTAGAAGTAGCGCAGTTAAAGCAACAAACAGGAAAAACACCTGGGTTGACAGTGGTTCTTGTCGGTGAAGACCCTGCAAGCCAAGTTTATGTGCGTAAAAAAGGCGAGCAAGCGAAGGAAGTCGGTATTATATCGACAGAACATCGTTTACCTGAAAGTGCAAGCCAGCAAGAGTTACTCGCTCTGGTGGAGCAGCTTAATAATGATGACAGCGTTCACGGTATTTTAGTGCAATTACCGCTACCTGCCCAGATAGATGAAAAAATAGTGCTCACCACGATATCACCTGAGAAAGATGTTGATGGGTTCCATCCCGTAAATGTTGGGCGTCTCTCCATTGGTGACGAAAGTTTATTGCCTTGTACTCCCCACGGTAGTGTGCACCTCATTAAAAGTGCGTTAGGTGATAACTTATCGGGAATGAACGCAGTTGTTGTAGGGCGCTCCAATATCGTCGGCAAACCTATGGCTGCTTTGTTACTCCAAGAAAGTTGTACTGTGACTATTGTTCATTCGCGCACCAAAAATATCGAAGAAATATGCGCCCAAGCTGATATTTTAGTGGCAGCAGTAGGTCGCCCTGAAATGATAAACGCAGATTGGATTAAGCCGGGTGCATGTGTCATAGATGTTGGTATCAACCGTATACAACGCGATGGCAAGAATAAGCTAGTGGGAGATGTTGACTATCTTAGTGCGAGTGAAAAAGCCGGCGCAATTACACCTGTCCCAGGCGGTGTAGGTCCAATGACCATAGCGATGCTATTGGTAAATACATTAACGGCATTTAAACGTATTGAAAATACACACTGATAGTTATAGCTAAGTAGCGCTCGAGGTTTACAGTGTAAATCTCTTCTTGTATTTAACAAAACGTTCATAAGTGAGGCCTGGCCATGAAAATATCAAAAGTATCAGTCCTCTTTGTTTGCTTTGCTGACATGTGAGTATTTTTATAAAATTGTTGAAAACAAACGATAAAATATTTTTTGAAAAGCGACAGCAATAAGAACGCTTTTCTTCTGTCCATTATGTACTGTGCCCATCCAATCAGGGCGCAGTCACATGGGCACTTGTATACCAAATAAAGCTTGAGGATCAATGTCTTTCTTCCCATATAAAAGCGCTCCAAAAGAGCGTATGTCATGAAACATTGGCTTCGCTTTAGTAGGTTTTTTTTAAAAACTGACTTCTTTCCCGTACTCGTAAATCCTCGCGTAATATTATCAGGCTGTAGCGCTATGCCTTTCTCGGCAGTTATATGAACAGCGCTTGTCGATTTTCTGCTCTGTAAATCGATGAACTAAGTACTTCGATAGTATTCCGATAGATCTACACTGTTTGGCTATATCGCTTAGGTGAGGTGTTAGGGCTACCCGTTAATAAAGAAACCTAACAAGTTTAACTAAGGTCACTCACAATGCGCTTAATTACAGTAGATCTAAAGTTGTCTGCACTAGTAAGCAGGCGTCGCTTAAATTAGTTCAGGGTCATCCTCTGGTGTGATGTGTAAGAGTATTTTGTCAAAATCTAACATGACCAATAGGTTGTTTTTATAGTAAGTGACACCTTGAACAAAATTGCTTTTGAAGTCGTCATTAGAGAAACTTGGTGCGCTTTCAATGTGGACTTGAGCAACGTTTACCACTTCATCAACGTCATCCACTAGAAAACCTATCATTTCATTTTCATTAAAATCAATAACAATAATATTAGTTTCTTCACAGGGAGGTTTATAACTTAAAGAGAACAAAAGACGAGTATCAATAACTGTAACCACGTTCCCTCGTAAATTGATAAGCCCAGAAACGTATTCTTTAGAACCTGGTACGGGGGTAAGTGGAATGTATTTGAGAACTTCTTTAACTTTCATTGTGTCTACAGCAAATAGTTCATCATTGATTACACAAGTAACATATTGATCATATTCAATTTTTTCTGTAAGTCTTTTAGATTTTACTACGTTACTTGGAGGTTGAGGTTTTCCGGTCAATTCTTCTTGTATATCATCGATATCCACAGCTACATACCCCTAAAGTTTAGAAGTTTTAATTAAGATGCGTCATTCATTATAAACAAAAATCCATTATGTTTGGGTTTTTACTGCTTAAATTTTATAGCGAGGTTATTTAGCTAGCATCGTTTTAGACACAAGGATGATGAATCTAACCTGCAATGGCTGAGCGATAAACATTACGAAACAATGGATTACCAAGGTATTTTACATCATAAGAGAGTTTTATCTCGCTGTGAGATGACATGAGGAAAGTGGTGGGACGTACCGATTAGCGTTAGCCTATCTCTTAAGGCGTGAAGCGTTTCCCAGTTCCGGCATGGCTAATAGGAAGCACTTTTAAGCGCGCCTGATAGGTTTGTCATGGACATATTTACACCTAAGCATATTTAATGTGAGCATTATATTTTGAAAATATTATAATAGTTTTGTCAGGAAGTTCTTAAGTGTCCGAATCGTTCATTTTTCTTTTGGAAGACCGTATTGCAACTTATTGACTTGTAAGGGCTGAAATATTGGTTTTTATTGGTACAATTACTTTTTTAAGAGTATAACTCTATGAAAAATAAAGATAAAGTAAGTGTTCTTTTTGTATGCCTAGGCAATATTTGTCGTTCTCCGACAGCTGAAGCTGTTTTCAGGAAAAAAGTCGTTGATGCAAAATTGAATGATCGCTTTTTTATAGATTCAGCAGGTACAGCAGGCTACCATATTGGAGCTTCGCCTGATGCAAGAGCCATCGATAAAGGAAATCTGAGAGGGTACGATTTAACGTCGATTAGAGCACGAAAAGTAAGTATGGATGACTATTTAGAGTTTGATTATATAATCGCTATGGATAATCAAAATCTCGCTTACTTGAACGCGCATAAAGCTAATATAGATTCTGCTATAATCCAACTAATGCGACAGCCTTCAGGAGCTACTACAGAAAAACTGGATGTCCCCGATCCATATTATGGTGGTGAGCAAGGTTTTGATGAGGTGTTGGATATACTAGAAAAGGCTGCTCAGCATTTACTTAACGATATACAATTAAATGATCTAGCGCATTAAGTGTTGATTCACTGCCTTTTAAGCGGTGATCTGTATAGAATAAAACCTGAATCCGTGACTTCAAAGTGAAGGCTCGCTAAGCGAGAGGGCTTGCCCTAGGGATTTTGATTAAGTAGGAAATTTTGTTGTTCTCAATTGAAACTAATAAGAGCCTTACCGCTTTAAACTCTCTAGGTTTTAAAGCAACAGCGCAGTCATATGCAAATATATCTTCTGAAAATGATCTTTTACAAGCATTTGAATATATTCAAGCTCATGCAGTGGGTTATCAAGTTCTCTCTGGAGGCAGTAACTTATTAATTGCAGAATATGTCCCAGGCTTGACGCTACACATGCAATCAAAAGGTGTAGAAATTATCGAGCAAGACGAGCAGCATATCTCGCTTAAAATAGCAGCGGGAGAAAGCTGGCACGAATTAGTACGTTTAACGGTTGAAAATCAGTGGCAGGGCATTGAAACTATGGCGCTAATTCCTGGTCTTGTTGGAGCATCTCCGGTGCAAAACATAGGGGCGTATGGCGGCGAAGTCAAAGATGTTTTAATAGAAGTACGTGCGTATGATACCCAAGCTGGTGATTTTATAGCATTGAGTAATGAGCAGTGCGAATTTAGCTATAGAGACAGTGTGTTTAAACGAAACCCCGGACGATACATCATCACTTTTGTCGTGCTTAAACTTCAAAAGACCTATACTGAAAAAACCAATTATAGTGCTTTAAATGACTATTTTGTTAAAAATGACATTAGTGATAAAAGCATAAAAAATGTATTTGACGCTATTTGCGTCATTAGACAAATGAAACTACCTGATCCTGAGGTCATTGCTAATGCAGGCAGTTTTTTTAAAAATCCTTGTATTCCACAGAGTCAATTCGATACTTTAAAAGCTCAATATCCCAATATTGTAGGATATAAAGTAGCGGCAGATGAAGTGAAACTCGCTGCTGGGTGGCTAATTGATGACTGTGGTTGGCGCGGCTTTCAAGCAGGTGGAATTGGAGTCTATGAGAAGCAAGCGCTTGTTCTTATCCATACAGGTGGCAGTACTTTGAGTCATTTGCTGATGCTAGCCGAGCAGATTAAAAAATCAGTTTTTGAAAAGTTTTCAGTCAATCTGGAAATTGAACCCCAACACTTCCCCCTTTGATATTTTAAAAACTCATTATCTTCACAAATGGCCTATGGGCTCTTTTTGAAACGAATTAAAGATAATGAGTGACGCTTTTTTCTTATCAATAGCGTCTCTATATCAGTACTTAAACTCAGCATTGTCAACTGCCGTTAAATTAAAATTGATCTATAACCAATTTTTGAAAATTTTTATTATTTTCGGGTGCATAAATCTAGCTTTAATTAGCGCATTTTCAAATTACATCTAAACTTATATTGGCTAATTAATAAGTAACGGATGGTATCGTTTTGAATAACATAAACTATGATCAAGTGACCGGCAAAGCAATGAAGGGCGGGAATATCTTGATTGTTGATGATATGCCAGAGAATCTATTTGCGCTAAAAGAATTACTTTCAGAACAGTGTGATCAAATTACCTGTGCCAGTTCTGGCAATGAAGCGCTCTCATTATTATTGAAAGAAAATCGATACTCTTTGATTTTGCTGGATGTGCAAATGCCAGGTTTAGACGGATTTGAAACGCTGAGTTTGATGAAAAAACACCCTAAAACTTGTGATATTCCAGTGATTTTTATTACCGCTATTCACAACGACGAAAAGTACTTACACGTAGGTTATGAAACAGGGGCCGTAGACTATATATGTAAACCAATAGATCCTGTGCTAATTCGCTCAAAGATTGCTGTTTTCTTAGAGATGCAAAATAACAAAGAGAAATTAGAAAACAAACTTAATCTCTCTATATCGGCGCAGCAATCACATAGCAGAATACTGGAAAACTCAACCGAAGGCATTGTAAGCGTTGATGAATTTGGATTCATAATTTACACCAATAAAGCGAGTGAGCAGATGTTAGGTTACAGTGAGGGAGAGTTACTTAAAACGCATATATTTAGTCTGCTCTCGCCACACCTCAATTATGTTGGTAATTGGCAACTCAGTAGCTATTCGAAGGCGATAGAGCGTTTATCTAAGTTTAAAGAGAGTAGCATCCATGTTTATAAAAAAGATGATAGTAACCTTAGAGTAGACGCTTCGTTTAGTGGCTATGATGACAAAGGATCGCATTGCGGTATTTTTGTTTTTCAAGATATCACTGAACGCAAAAAAGATGAAGATGCCTTACTGCATCTGGCAACTCATGATTGTCTGACACAACTACCCAATAGGTTATTGTTTACAGAAACACTGAACAACACTATTAGTCGGGTAAATAGATATGAATATGATTTATACGTCATGTTTATCGATTTGGACCATTTTAAACATGTCAATGATGAACTAGGGCACACAGCAGGTGATAGTTTACTTAAAGATGTTGCGCAGCGACTTTTAACTACGGGCAGGGATGTCGATATTTTTGCTCGTTTAGGCGGGGACGAATTTGCCGTCATTTTTGAAGATGACAATCGCAGCTTTGATGCGCACATGGTAGCAACAAAACTACTCAATTCATTAAAAAAACCATTTTATTATAACAACCAAGAAATGTATATTTCAGCAAGTATCGGTGTGGTTAAGTATCCTGATTACGCAGGCAGTGCAGAGGATTTGCTAAATGCTGCTGACACTGCGATGTACAAGGCAAAACAATCAGGGAGGAATAAAGTAGAGTTCTTTGATGTTTTATCAGCACAAGAAGTTGTTCACCGTTCAGACTTACAGTTTGATTTAAAGCAAGCGTTACATAATCAAGAAATAAAGTGTTTTTTCCAGCCTGTTTATAATGCCGTAGGGAAGGTTGATTCACTGGAAATTTTAGCACGCTGGGAGCATCCCATATTGGGAGTGTTGAAACCTTCTGAATTTATTGAGTTGGCAGAAGAGTTAGGAATCATCACTAATATAAGTTTTCAAATCTTTGTCAGCGCATTTGAACAGTTACACCGCTGGGAGGCGCAAGGTGAAAACCTTGCGGGCGTGAAATTAAGTTTTAATCTATCGCAAAAACAGCTGTTTAGAAAAACCATAGTGGATGACCTTATTCGCTTGAGAGATGACTACCAGATCGATTTAAACAGGATCATTGTTGAAATACATGAGTCAAAGCTTATTGATAATACAGAAAATATATTAAGTACTGTCAATGAATTAAAGACATTAGGCGTTTCAGTAACCATTGATGGTTATGGTAATTCTCTTAGTTCTTTAAGGCTGATTGCTAATTTACAGGTTGATTCATTAAAGCTTGATAAGTCATTAGTGGCAAGTAACGAGGAAGTGGATCAAAAAATAATAGACAGTACCTTGTTGTTTGCCAAAAACATGTCGATTGACGTGATTGCTGTCGGCATAGAGTCCATAGAGGTTTTTCATGTTCTTCAAAGCTTAGGTATTCACCTCTTCCAGGGCTATTACTTTTGTAAAGCATTAGATGGTGTAGATATAGAGACGCATCTTGGCAAAATTGATGTTTTATAGCTTTGTTTCATTAAAGGATCTTTGGCTAAGCAGTCACTAAGTTCGAGTTCGCTTTGTGAAACCGAGTATTCCACGAGATCAATAACGCTAATAAATATCCCCGTTTACAGCCTTTTATTATCATCGCTCGCTCTATTTTTGCGCCGCTTTCAGCCGGCGATGAATAAAACCTTTGATGATCTAGGCTGTGTCTACTTCATCTCTATTAAACTGATAGGTGGAACTTGAATTTTATAACCAGTCTCAATTCAAGATTGATAATCATCAATGTAATAGTAGCGATTATGTTGTTTATCGTATCAATTGTATTTTTAGATAAGATAAATACGCTGGAAAATATATCAGTCAACAAGTTACAAATAGTGAATAGTCGGCAGAATTTACTGGAGCATATTCGATATAAAAGCTCGGAATTGAACAATGAGTTGAGTCGGTACGCGTTAGAACGCAAAGTTAGCAATGTAAATGGGATGAGCGTGAAGGCGAAAGAGCTTATCGTCGATATAGAAAATGCTAAAGTCATCGGCGGTATTGATCTGTTAAAACTAGATATCCTAGCATCAGGATTCGAACAGTTCGTTAAAAACACTGAGCAATTGAGTGTTTTAATCACTGAGATTAATAAACTAAAATCAGAGGTTATTGCTAGGGAAGTTAATAAAATAGATAAACTGCTAGAGCTGTTAAAAGCGAGCACCCCTTATCAAGGAAAATATATTACAGTCAATGGACTGCATCAGTTAGATGATCTTTATTCTGCATTGAAACATCGAATTTATTCTCATCGCAGTTCGCCAGAGCTTAATGAGGAGCCAATGACTACATTGGTAAAAGCACTGCAAGATAAAGCGAATCGAATTCAATTAGCTGTGCCTAATTTATCAGGTCAAGAACAGCTGAATACAGTGCTAATAAATATTGAATACCTTACTGATGCAGTCACATTATTAGATAAAAGAATCAACGAGAGTAAGGCTTTTGAACACTTGCTGTTCAATGAGTATCTTTCGCCATTAAACGAAATGGTCGCTAGATTACTGGCCGATCTGAATAAAAATATTGAACAGTACAATGTGATTACTAAAGCAGTGTTAGTCAGCTCTAGGGTCACTATCTGGACACTGGGCAGCTTGTTCATTCTACTTAGTTTACTGTCTGGGTGGTTTTTGCGTAGGAAATTGCAACAGGCAATTGACGATATTGGCAATACCGTTGAAAAAATTGCTTTGGGTGATTTTAAAGAAATACAAGCGGATATTAAAAAAGGAGACGCTATTGGCCTCTCTGAGCTAGATGAATTTAAACGTATAACATTAAGTGTAAAATCGATAGCTGACTATCAACAAGGAATGATTTTTGATATTGATACTGCTTGTCAGGGGTTATCGATGGGTATTTTGGATCAACATACCCGCTTTGTATATCAAGGTGATTATAAGCTAGTAGAGCATAGCTTGAACTTAAATAAAGAACATGCAAAAAAATTAGTGGCACAGGTGTTAGAGGCCTGTGAGAGAATATTAAAAGGCGAGTTACCAGCCGATGTGAGCTCGCCAGTGTTTTCTGGTGACTATAAAGGCATCATTGTTGTGCTGAATACGATGTCGAATAAATTACAAACGCAGTTAGATGATTTGTTGAAAGTCACCAGAGGGATGGAGCATGGATTACGCGATGATACGCAGTTTGTCTATCCAAGTAATTGTTATTTTGGCAGTTTTTTGTATCTTCAAGAAGCCCTTCAAACATGTGTAAGCAACTTAAGTTTATCCGCGCAATCAAACAATGATCAAAACTGGTTGAAATCTGGCTTGTCAGATTTGAATAGACAAATAACGGGTGAGCAGCCGTTAGAGACATTAAGCAAAAACTCTATTGATTTCATAGCCCATTATTTAAATGCACCTATAGGGTATTTTTATCGAAGTTTTAAGAACCCCAAGCTGGGCAAAGCCATCAGATTAATCACCCATTATGGAGTGTTAATGGATGAGGAGACAAGGCAAACTCGCTACAAATTTGTATATCCTGAGGGTGTGGGCTTGATAGGTCAGGTATTTATTAGGCCTGATATAATCGTTAAGAAATTAGCGGAAGATGAACGTAAACCCGTTTCTCAGTCGGGTATCGCCAATGCATTACTTAACTATATAGTGATTGTGCCGCTGATCCATGAAGAGCGTATTGAGGGGGTATTAGAGCTTGGTTTATATAAAGAATTGAGTGTCATTCAAAAAGAATTTTTGAGTCAGATAATGAGTACTTTAGGAATCGCTATGAATGTGGCAATTTCTAGGGACGAAATGAACCTGTTGCTTGAGCAAAGCCAAAATCAAACAGAGGAGTTGGCTGTACAGCAATATCAATTAGCTGAGTCTAATAAAATGCTCCAGCAAAAAGCACAACAGTTAGAAGACAATCAGCAGGCATTAGAGGAAAAGAATAACCAGTTTGAACAGGCGAGTATTACCATGGAGGAAAAAAACCATGAGCTTGTGCAGGCGAGCCAATACAAGTCGGAGTTTTTGGCCAATATGTCGCATGAGCTACGCTCACCCCTTAATAGCTTGTTAATTCTGTCAAAATTACTAATAGATAACAAAAAAGGAAATATGGATGATTCAGAAGTTAAATACGCCCAGATTATTCATCGTTCTGGTAGTGACTTATTAGTCTTGATCGAAGATATTTTAGACCATGCAAAAATAGAAGCGGGAAAAACTGAAATAAATATTAGTCAGGAATCTTTAGCTGGCATTATTCAGCGCTTAACTGAAAGCTTTCATCAAATTGCGCTTGATAAAGGTATTCACTATAGCTTCAGCGTTGATGAAGCGCTGGATGTTGTCTGTGTCGATAAACAGCGAGTAATTCAAGTGTTAACTAACCTGCTATCAAATGCCTTTAAGTTTACTCAAAGTGGTCGAGTTAACGTCAGCATTAGCCAATATTTTATAGGCGATGAAATTGGCGTGGATCATTCCCAAGAGCGAATATTAGCGTTTGATGCACTTTGCTTTTGTGTTGAAGATACTGGAATTGGTATTGCCCAAGAAAATAAAGAGCGGGTGTTTAAGGCGTTTTCTCAAGCAGATGGTACTACCAGTAGAAAATATGGCGGGACAGGATTGGGGCTCTCAATCACTCAGCATTTAGTAGAGTTAATGGAAGGCTTTTTGCATTTAGAGACTGAGATAGATGAGGGTTCAAAGTTCTATGTTTATCTGCCTTTTAGGATGCCAAACTCGATAATAAATAAGACATTAGAGCGTCATCAGACAAGAATAAAAGATCAAATGACTACAAAGGTGTCTGATCGCGAACTTATAAACAGCTCCGCTAAAGTTATTATGGTTATCGGTATTGATGAAGTAGATGAAAGCAGGCTGAAAGAGGTTATCCATAAAAAAGGCTTTGATCACGAGTGGGTTAGTGGAATGCGTGAGGCGAGCGCGAAATTATCACTGCATGAATACGAAGGAGTCGTTTTCTTTGAGCAATCACTTAAAGAAAACGATATTGATTATGAGCAATTACGTTTCAAACTTAATGTAAAAGACATCCCCTTTATCGCGCTACAGCCTGAGCAAGCGTTAGAGTTAGATGAAATACTCAGTTTCATGAGTGAGATAGATCAAAGTCTGA
>Ga0209291_1003484_pt1 | contig 11593 bp, 7 predicted proteins | sample GOMGulsemesocosm_FD_184633 | JGI IMG/M metagenome (GOLD analysis project Ga0209291, IMG submission 184633) | Methane-oxidizing microbial communities from mesocosms in the Gulf of Mexico - GOM9B Gulf of Mexico (SPAdes) (version 2) | ecosystem: Environmental > Aquatic > Marine > Cold seeps | place... | reverse complement strand
TACTATTCCAATTAAAGCAAGATTAGGTTAAAAAAAACCACATAAATTTATTATATTTAACCTCTCTACACTTATGTAGAGAGGTTTTTTATTTTTATGGAGTCATTGAAAAACATTTTAAATCAGCATATAGACCTATCGGCCGAATTAATTTTAAAATTAATTTCACTCATTGATTTAACTAGTTTAAACCATACAGATAACCAAAAAAACATTTCCACCCTTGTAAACAAAGCTAACAAGGGATTTAAATCCATTTTTCCTGCAGCCGTTTGTGTATTTCCTAATTTTGGAGCATACGCGAAATCCAATATTCGAGCCGACATTAACGTTGCTGTTGTTTCCACTTGTTTTCCTTCAAGTCAGACTTTACAAAAAGTTAAATTTTTTGAAATTGAATGTGTGAATGAGATCCAAATAGATGAAGTAGATATTGTAATTAATAGAGGTGAGTTTCTTTCTGGTAATTATGAGTACGTTTCAAATGAAATTATAGAAATAAAAAAACGTATCCCACTTAAACATTTAAAAGTCATATTAGAAACTGGTGAATTAAAAACCGAACATAACATTAGGTTAGCATCTGAACTAGCCATTAAATCTGGAGCAGACTTCATAAAAACATCCACTGGAAAAATGACTACCGGCTCAACACCAGAAGCTGTTTACTATATGTGTAGTGAGATTTTAAGACATTATAAGTCTACAGGAGAAAAAGTAGGTATAAAGCCGGCAGGAGGGATTAAAACCATAGAGGACGCTATCGTGATATATAAAATAGTCAACTCGGTATTAGGCCAGGACTGGTTGAATTCAAATTTACTACGCATAGGGGCAAGTTCATTATATGATAACTTAATTACAGAGTATAATAATAGATTTTAAAACATGGTAAGACACTATATTCCCACAATAATTGATGCGATTGAACAAGCTTCTGAAAAAATAATGGAAATATATGCTAAAGATTTTCAGATAGAATATAAGAACGATCAATCTCCTGTTACAGAAGCAGACATAGCTTCAAATAAAATTTTAACGCGTATAATTTCTCAATTTGATATTACTATAATCTCAGAAGAGGACAAGAAACCTAGTTTTGAAAGCAGGAAAAATGATTCACTAATTTGGTTAATCGATCCTATAGATGGTACTAGAGAATTTATAAAAAAGAATGGCCAATTTTGCATATGCGTTGCTTTAATAGAAAACGGAAGGCCAATATTAGGTTTTATAGCAAGCCCGACAACCAAAACAATATTATTTGGCGGAAAAACGATTGGTGCATTTAGCATACCATATGGAGCTCAAAACCCCTTAAATTTTAAATGGAAATTAGAAAAGCCAACTCCTAATGAATCAAAAGTACTAATTCGATCTAACTCACCAGTATCAAGTAAGACAATTGAATTCATATCTAATATTGAAAAAACCGTAGGAAAAATTAGTCAAATAAATAAGGGTAGTGCCTTGAAGTTTTTTGATTTATTAAATGGAAATGCAGACTTTTACCTAAGATTAGCACCTACTATGGAATGGGATATTGCTGCTGGTCAAGCCATATATGAAACTATTGGTGGAGAAATAAGAAATTTTGATACTAAAGAAGAGTTAACATACAATAAAAAAGATCTGACAAACCCCTACTTTTTAGCCAAATTAAAAACTCAAAAGCTCGATTAATAATTAATTACACTTCACAAAATCAGTATAAGGATTCTCCATTTGAGTCTGTAGTCAATGCTTCACTCATGTAATCAAAGAATGGACGCATTGCTTGAAAACCATCATTAACTTTTTTGGCGAAATCATCACTTAACACCTCTTTATCTGTGAATCTTTTAACGGCCAAAAACTGTTTGTATTTCAACAGCTCTATTTGCTTATGGTTCTTATCAAAACCCTTTGGACCTGTTTTCAATTGCTCCCCTTCTATACTTCCAAAATTCTCTACAAATTCCTTAGCGTTAATAATATTTTTAAACTCATCTCCGTATTCTAAAAAATTGTTTCTAATCAATTTCATATCAGGAGAACTAGGATTCCAAAACCCACCACCTAAAAATGAATTACCTGGCTGAATATGTAAATAATAGCCACCTCTTAACAGTTTAGTTGCTCTTGAAAAGCTTGCAGAATAATTAATTTTATAAGGCGTTTTATCTTTAGAGAATCTAACGTCTCTATATATTCTAAATAATGCCTTTTTACCTGAAACAGTTTCAATATTATCGTGAGTGTTAAGTAATTCCAAAACTTCATCAGCAAAACTAATTACGTCCTCACGGTTGGACTCATAAAGCGCTTTATTCTCAGTAAACCACTCACGGTTATTGTTTTTCGTTAACTTATTTAGAAAGTCAAAATTTGATTTAGAAATTGATGCCATTTTATTTTAGAATTAATAATTTAAAGCCTTTAGACATATAAGTTTCTTGTCTTCCTTTTGAATTATGAAAGATTAGAAATAATTCGATATCTAAATCTTGATGTGTTTTAATAAATTTTACCGATTTTTCAGGACCCATTACCATAAAGGCAGTTGCTAAACCGTCTGCTAATGCGCAATTATCTGCTACAACTGTTGCGCTTAGTAATGAATGTCTAACTGGATAACCGGTACTTGGGTTCAAAGTGTGCGAATATTTTATTCCATTTTTCTCATAAAACTTACGATATGAACCAGAAGTAGCAATTGCTTTATTATCTAATTGAACTATTTCTTGTAATACTCTATTTAATGAATTTGACTTTTCAACTGGCTTATCAATCCCTATTGTCCATAAATTACCTTCAGAGTTTAAACCTTTCACTCTAACCTCTCCTCCAATTTCAACAAAATAGTTTTTTGCTCCTTTATTTTCTAATAACTCACAAATTACATCAACGGACAAACCTTGCGCTAAAGCATTAAAATCTAATTTAGCATTTGGAGTAATTTTAACAATACTATAAAGAGAATCTTGACCTAACGAATTAAATCTAAAATGATGTCCACCCTTAAAACCTATTAATGCACGTAATGAATCTACAACAGAAGAATCAGGGACTTGCTCAATGTTTTTCATAAACCCCCATCCATCAACTAACGGATATACGGTAGGATCAAATGCACCAGAAGATATTTCATAAACTAATCTTGATTGTTCAATACATCTATTGAAGAATTTTAATGAATCCTTATACTTAAACAATCCAGCCGAATAATTATTTAATTGACTGACAATAGAATTTGGTATATAAGAACTTAATGCTAAATCGAAAGCATGCAATGTTTCATCAATTTCATTATGCAATAAATCAATATCATCATTAACTATAACCGCATAAGTAGTACCTTGAGTATTACCAAAACATTTAATAACATTCGACTTCTCAACATCTAAATTGACATCATTATCTACATTGTCAACATTTGTATTGCATGATACACAAAGAAGCATAAATGCCCCTAAAACTGATATTACTTTCATTAATTTGATTTTAAACTAGCATTTGCTGTTTTGTCTTGCCAAACTTGTTTCGAAACAGGATCCCCATTCTTAGTATAAGAAGTTACACCATGTCGAGATTTTGTTTTCTCATACACATTACCTTCCCCACCTGTCACAACAACTCTTCTTACCACAAAACTCAATAATAAGCCATAGGCATCTTTTACTTGATAGATTTCCTCTGTTACACCTTCTGGAAAATCAATTCCTAATTGATTTTTCACATTAATATCTATTTTTTTAATATCAATATCTTTCATTTTTGTGATGTAATCAATAGTACCATTTACTTTTTCATTATTCTTTTCTATTTTTTCACTCGTATTTTTATTTAATTCCTTAACCGTTTTAACTGTTTTATCTTGATTTTTTATAGTCGAATTATTACCTATCTTTTTTAACTGAGTATTAATATCATTTTGTTGATCAGCATAATCCTTTGTAGCAAAAGAAACATCTTTGTTTTTATTTGAAATAATTTTAGCTGAAAGAACTAAATCCTCTTTTAAATCAATTACATTTTCAGCATCATCTTCTCTTTCTTTATTCTTAGTTGAAAACACTTCTTGTTGAATTCCAACTTCTTCAGTGATTAAGTCTTTTGTCGAATTTGTAGATTGTTTTTGATTTATTACAAATTCTACCTTTGCTTCTGCTACGTCATCATTAATAGAAACAGTTGTTTGTTCCATTTTTTGACGTGGTACATCATTCGTTATACTCTCAATTCTAATTTCTTCTGCGATTCTCTCCGTATACGTTTTAGTATCATAACTTGCGTCTAGTTGGCTTTTAGATTGACTAGATGCTATCTGTTGATTTACATCTTGAATTTCAATAGCTTTATCAACCGTATTTTGACGTGGTATGTCATTATCAACATTTGCAATTCTAATTTCCTCTAAAGCTTTATCAGAATACTTTTTTGCTTCAAAATTTACATCAATTTGATTTCTGGATTGCACTGACGCTACTTCTTGAGTTACTTTTTGCATCTCATTTGATTTATCAATTGTATTCTTCCTAGCTACATCATTATTTGGATCTTGAGTTACATGTGTTTCTTGGATTTTATTTACATACTCTTTTTGATCAAATGATTCATTTTTTTGAGCTGCTGACTGAAATTCACTGGCTATTTTCAAATTAGTATTAATTCCCACCACCTCTTTTTCATATTCACTTCTTGGAATATCAGCATTCATTGTACTTTCTGCTATTTCAACTTTGGCATTCTTTATTACTTCAACCTGATTAAACCTTGCTTGATTTGTATACACGGCATTAACCTTTTGAACTTTATCATATATTTCTCGTTGTTCAATAGTAGCTTTTTCAGATTTAACACGCTCTACCTCAGCGACCTTAATTACTACCTCTTGATCAACTGCAATTTTATCTGTTCTATCTTTTGTTAGGTTTGTACTTTCCTTAGCCCCAACCTTCCACTCAGATTTTTCAGAAGACATTTCCTTTGTAATTGTTTTCACTGAGTTTACTTCATTAAATTTTCGTTGTTCAGAATCATTTGCCAATAATGCATCCATCTCTTCTTCAGACATTCCAACCACTTTTTCGCCTAAATTTCTTATTCCATTATCAATAGCTAAAGGTGGATTTAAAATATCTTTAATTTCTTGAATTCTATTTATTGGATATGTATTATCATAATTAGGCAAAAACTTAATTGCTCTTTCGTACAATCCTTTAGATTTCACATAACTTTCATCTATAAAATACTCATCTGCTTTAGAAATCATTTTTTTATACTGCTTCATATTATAAGCATTGTCTAATTCATCTATTTTCTTGATTTGACTATCGGCATACTTGTCATTATTGATGGCATAAGCTTTCACATAAAACCCTCTCGCTTTTTTCCATTCCTTTTTTTCAAAAAGATTATCTGCTTTTTGTAATAGATCGTTAAACACCTTTTCCTCACCTAGGTTTAATAAGATTTGATTAATTTCATCAATTTTTGCCTGAGGTTTTGCATCAGACGGTCTAATACCAAGTGCTCTTTCATATAAAGAAATTGATTTGACATAATCCTTTTCATCCATTTTCTTTTGGGCAACCGTTAATATTTTCTGATAAGCTTTTTCAGCTTCAGATCCAGAATCTTTTTTCATCATCTCATCACAAATGATGATTTGATTAGTTGGATAACTCTTATTAAAAATTGCTAAGGCCGATTCATATTTTAGTTTTGCCTGGTTCCATGTTCCTGGCTTCATTAGTGCATCACCTTCAGAAATTAGTTTATCATAAGCAGCTGTTTTTTCTTTTTGAGCTTTTTCTTTTTCCAATCCTAATTTTACTTTTTTAATTTGGCTTATTACATAAAAATCAGTTGGTTTTTCTGATAATGCTTTTTCATATTTTATTAATGATTCTGAAAAATTTTCAGCGTTCAATAAATTATCAGCCTCTTTCACTAAAGTTTTATATGCATTTTCAGTAGTTGTTTTATTAGTTACTGCACTTGCTATATCGGCTTTGATTTTTTTAATAGCTTCCAATTGATTTTTTGGATGTTGTTCGTCTTTTTTAATTGTTAAAGCTTTCTTATAATATTGAACAGCTTCATCTAAACTTTCAGACTTGAAAAACGCATCAGCTTTATCAATATTCGCTTGATAATTTTTATCCCTTTCAATATTTAATTCCCTTTCAATATTTGAATTTGCAATTGCTATTCTATCATCAGGATATGTTTCATTTTCTTTAAATTTCTTTGCTTTTTGATAATAATCTATTGCTTGACTCCAGTTTTTACTATCAAATTCTATGTTAGCCTTATCAACCATATCAATATAAGCTTGTTCTTTTTGTGCATCACTTTGTGCATTCAAAATTAAAACACCGAGTTCAGTAATTTTTTTGGTTACATTCTGGTCTGACTTAATAGTCAAAGCCTCTTTATAAGCCTCTAACGCTTTTTGGTACTCCTTACTGTTTTCAAAAGCACTTCCTTTCTTTACTAATTCATCAAACTTAGCCTCATTTTCAGCTTTTGATTTTGAATCAGCCATCTCTTTTTTAATCGTGTTTATTCTATCATTAGCATGCTGAGAATTCTTTATAGAATTAACGGCTTCATAGTTAGACAGGGCTTCCTCATACTTATTTGCATCAAATAAATCATCTGCCAATTTCATTGCATCATCAAACAACTTTTGCTGTTCAGTTGCCGACTGATTTTCAGCAATTAAAGCATCAATTTCTTTTAACTTTAATTCAATTGCCGCATCTGGCAAAACTTTTATTGCGTTTGAATAATTTAATTTAGCCTCTTGATAGTTTTTAGCATTTAAAAACATTTCTCCCTTTTTCACGAACTCATCAAATTTCTTTTGTTCAAGCTCAGCTTCCTGTTTATCGATAATTAACTTTTCAACTTCCCCAATTTTAGACATTGCTAAAGCGTCATTTTCTTTAACATTAAGCGCTTTTTTAAATCGATCCAATGCAGTTGTTAAATCACTATTCGCTAATAAATCATTCCCTTCCTTCATGAATCTGTTATACTCCTCTTCCAACTCATTTGAATTTTTTTGATCATTTAATATTTTATTTATTACTACTATTTGATCTTTTGGTTCTTGTTCATCCTTTTTAATTTGGGCTGCTAAATTATATTTTGACAAAGCTTCTTTATATTCTTTTTTGTCAAACAATGCTTTTGCTGTATTTAGCTCAGTCAAATACCTTTCCTCTACCTTTTTATCTGCAGCTTGCTTTATTAGAGTAGAGTTTATTAATTCAATTCTGTTAATCGGAATTTTTTCGCCTGCTTTTTTTCCTAGAGCAGCAGTATATTTTGATTTTGCTTCCTCTAATTTATTTGCATCATATAAAGTATTGGCTTCAGTTATAAGTGTATTGTACTCTTTATTTAATTGATCATTTGCCGCATTTTCAGCTTCTAACTCTGCCAATTTATCGTTAATATTTTTAATTCTTACTGAAGGGTGAGTTTCGCCACTCTTTAAAACCAAAGCCTCTTTATATTTAACTAATGCATCCTCCCATTTATCAGTATCATAAAAGATATCAGCTGCTTTTATTGCTGCTTCATATTTTTCATTATTTACTTTCTCAATGTTATCGGCATTAATTTTGTCATCACGTAACTTTTTTGCCTGAATAATTTTATTATCTATTTCAGTACTTGCTTTTATTATCAAGGCTTTTTCATATGAATTGATAGCATCTTCAAACAACTCACCTTCCAAAGCCACATCACCAAGCTTTTCTAGTTTAATGAAGTCTGCCTCTTTTGACGCTTGTAATTTTTGAGCATCATTAATTTTATTAATTTGTACTTGAGGCTCATCTTCATTGGGCTTGATTAATTTAGCTTCATTGTACAGTATTAATGCCTTACTAAAATCATTTGACGCAAATGCAGAGTTAGCTTCTGTCATTTTAGAAAGATATTTTTCTTGAGTTTCTTTTAACTTTTTTTCATTTGCGTTAAGTTCAGCTATTTTCTTGTCAATTACTACAATTTGAGAAGTCGCATTGCTTTCATTTGGTTTAATTTTTAAGGCTTCATTGTACTTTTCCTTAGCTGGCTGCCAATTTTCTTGCTCAAACAATGCTTTTGCCGTTGTCATTAAAGCTTTAAAATTTGCTTCTTTTTCCTGTTCTAATTTTTCAGCGTTTACTTTATCACCTTTCAACTTTCTTGCATTGTCCAACTTAGACTTTACATCAGCATCATTAGAATTTATGTCTAATGCCTTTGTGTATTTTTCAATTGCCACATCATAATTTTCCGACTGAACATTTGTATTTCCGTCACTAACTAACTTATTAAATTCAGCTTGTTGGGCCTTTTGTTTAGCCAATAAATCTTGAATTTTTAATATTTCATCTTGAGGTTCTTTTTGTGAAGGTTTAATTGCTAAAGCTGATTGATACAGTGCGAGTGCACTCTCATATTTTTTAGAATCAAAAGCAGTTTTAGCCTCCGCTAATTTAGCAGAGTAATCTTTGTCTTTTTGCGCATTAGACTCAGCATCCGCTAACAACTTTTGAGCATTAGCTAACTTTGTTTTAACTTCTGGTTTATCAATTAGCTTTAAAGCTAAATTAAATTGACTAATTGCTGTTTGGTAATCTGACTTCCCAACCGCTTTATCCCCAGCGTCCACATAAGTTTGAAAATCTGCTTCTCTTTTTTTTCTCTCTACTTCTTTCGCTTCTGCGTTTTCCTTTTCTTTATCTATTCTTTTTTTTAAGTCTGCAATTTTCTTTTGCATTTGTTTTAAATGTGCCTTATCATAACTAAATTGATATCCGTCCGGTGTAAACTCAAACTTAATAATTGGTTCATTTTCAAGAAAAGAAAAATCAATCCCCTCTGCAGATTCAAACAATGCACCTAACAACTCTTGATAACTTTCCTCTTCCAAATCTTCTGGAGTGTCATATCTTCCATCTATTTGCGCCATTTTAGTTACAAATCCTTGCTTCTTAAATTTTACTAAATATAAATGACCAACAGGTAAAGCAATCAAAGCTAACTTGCCTTTAGAAGAAGAGGTTTCTGTGGAAATTTTTTTCCCATCTTGTGAAATTTCTATTGTTACCCCTCCCAAGCTTTTACCGGTAGCATCATTTTCTGTTTTTATATTCAAAATGATTTGTGGACCTTGTGCAAACAAGATGTTACCAATTAAAAGCAATACTATGACTAAAATATTTTTCATCAATTTATTATACATTTAATAAACAAAAGGGTTCACTTACACATATTTGTGTTTGAAACTTGAAATGATGATTCAAAATTATTACATTTCAAATCACTACCTTTAATCTTTTGCTATACTCTACAAATATCCTTAAAAAATACGACTTTTAAAAGATATACTAATACTATTTAACTATGCTATCATTTAATCAACTCAGCTTTTGGGAAAAACAAACTTACATAAACCATACCGACTATCTAATTATTGGTTCTGGAATAGTCGGTTTAACTACAGCTATCTATATAAAAGAACGCTTTTCTACTAAAAAAGTTACAGTTATTGAACGTGGTTTTTTACCTACTGGCGCTAGCTCTAAAAATGCTGGTTTTAGTTGTATTGGTAGCCCTTCTGAATTACTGGACGATTTAAAACATACTGATAAAAATGATGTTTTTAGAACAGTTGAAAAAAGATGGAAAGGTTTATTGAATCTGCGTTCATTACTAGGGGATACTAAAATTGATTATTTAAACTTAGGTTCTTATGAATTATTTTCTGACGAAAAATTTAACGAGTCTGCCAACGCTCTAGATTCTTTAAATATAGAACTGCAGAAAATTACAACTATTAAAAATGTCTTTTCGGTTGATCACAACATAATTAAAAATTCAGGTTTTAAAAAATTCAATGCTGCTATTTCACATAAAGCAGAAGGTCAAATTGACACAGGCAAAATGATAAATAACCTGTATAAATTGGCAATTGAAAAAGGAGTTATTGTTTTAAACGGAATAGAAGCTAAAGAAATACACAAAACGTATCTTGATACAAACAAAGGAAAAATCGATTTTAAAAAGCTGATTATTTGCACTAATGGATTTGCGAAACAGTTCCTACCAAACGAAGACATTTCACCAGCAAGAGCTCAAGTCATAATAACCAAGCCAATTGAGAATTTAAAATTTAAAGGAATCTATCATTTTAATGAAGGTTATTACTACTTTAGAAACATTGGTCAACGCGTACTGTTTGGAGGAGGAAGACAGTTAGACGTAAAGGGTGAAACTACAACAGTATTTGACAACACAACTTTAATAACAGATACACTTTCATCCATTTTAAATGAAAACATTTTACCCAATACACCTTTTGAAATTGAACACACCTGGAGTGGAATTATGGGCGTTGGATCAAAAAAATCACCCATTGTTAAACAGATTTCTGAAAATGTATATTGCGGAGTTAGACTTGGCGGTATGGGTGTAGCTATGGGAAGTTTAGTTGGTAAAGAACTCAGCCTACTGATTGATTAATTAAGTACGATTTTAAACAACTTAATTTACCCTTAATTGAAATAATAACCTTTCAATGACAAATGTAAATAACATAGATTGAAAAAAGTAACCATAGAACCTTTTCTAAATTTAGTTTTACTTATTTTTGTCAGTGCAAACTACATTAGAAATGTATCATTTAGACCCAAAATAAAACATTATGAGAACTACAGAATTATCTTCAAAATATAATCATTTAGAAAAAATGAGTACCCTTGAATTATTAACAAACATAAATAATGAAGATCAAACTGTGCCTTTAGCTGTTGAAAAATGTATTCCAAATATTGACTTATTTGTAAAAGAAGCCTTGATTAGAATGCAGAATGGAGCTAGATTATTCTACATTGGTGCTGGAACAAGTGGCAGACTAGGCGTTGTAGACGCTTCTGAATGTCCACCTACATTTGGCGTATCATTCGACTTAGTAGTTGGCTTAATAGCGGGTGGAGATTCAGCTATAAGAAAGGCGGTAGAATTTGCAGAAGACGACACTAAACAGGGGTGGATTGATTTACAAAACGCAAATGTTTTACCCAATGATATTTTAATTGGAATTGCAGCTTCAGGAACAACTCCGTATGTTCTAGGTGCCATTGAAAAAGCTAACAACTTTGGCATATTAACTGCCGGAATTTCTTGCAATACTAATAGTCCATTATCGAATTTAGTTAAACATCCAATTACAGCTATTGTAGGTCCTGAGTTTGTAACTGGAAGTACTAGAATGAAATCAGGAACGGCTCAAAAATTAATACTTAATATGATTTCAACCAGTTTAATGATTGGCCTTGGAAAAGTTAAGGGTAATAAGATGGTTGACATGCAACTTAGTAATGACAAGCTAGTTGACAGAGCAATTAAAATGGTTATGACCGAACTTGAAATTGACTATAAACAAGCTGAAGAATTAATCAATACTCATGGAAACGTCAGAAATGCTATTGAAAGTCAAACAAAATAAATTAACATATAACGATTAACAGTCCTGAATAAATTTCTCATTTACATACCCCTCTTTATGAAATTGAATAGCTGCGTCTATTGAGAGAAAACATTT
>Ga0209291_1003483_pt1 | contig 11593 bp, 8 predicted proteins | sample GOMGulsemesocosm_FD_184633 | JGI IMG/M metagenome (GOLD analysis project Ga0209291, IMG submission 184633) | Methane-oxidizing microbial communities from mesocosms in the Gulf of Mexico - GOM9B Gulf of Mexico (SPAdes) (version 2) | ecosystem: Environmental > Aquatic > Marine > Cold seeps | place... | reverse complement strand
GTTTGTAAGGGCGTAACCGAATCACTTACTGGTAAATCAACCTGACTATGTGCAACATCACGGTAATGACGTCCCTTAGTAATTCTATCGCCAAGGATCAATAAACACGGGGTTAAAAACAGCGTCAGCACTGTCGCAAAGCTCAAGCCACCGGCAATTGCACTTGAAAGCTGGGTCCACCATTGGGTCGATGGTGCGCCAAAACTAATGTGACGGTTAAATAAATCGATATTCATCGACAATACCATCGGCATTAAACCTAGCACAGTGGTCACTGCGGTCAGTAAAACTGGGCGCAAGCGTAAGCTGCCCGTTTCTAGTGCCGCATCAAACGGACTGCGGCCTTGGCGACGTAAATCGTTATAACAGTCAATCAGTACAATATTGTTATTAACCACAATGCCCGCCAGCGCGATAATGCCAACACCCACCATCACAATGCTAAATGTTTGCCCCGTTACCAACAAGCCAAGCAATACTCCAGCCGTCGAGAACACAATGGCCGACAATACCAAGCCCGTTTGATACAGGCTGTTAAATTGGGTGACCAAGATCAGCGCCATTAAGAAAATAGCGATTAAAAAAGCACTGCCCAAGAAGGCGCCAGTTTCGTCTTGCTGCTCTTGCTCGCCTTTAAAGGCGAAACGAATATCAAGTGGAAACTCTTCGCCTTTTAGCTTCTGCTGCATTTTTAGCACTAAATCGTTCAGTAAAAAGCCCGGTGCTGGTTCTGCTTCAATGGTAATAACGCGGCGACTATCGACCCGTTTTAATGAGCCAGTTTTATTGGCAGGTTCTAAGGTTACAAAGTTAGATAACGGTACCAATCCTTGCGCAGTATTGATTTTAAGTTGCAATAACTGATCTAGGCTGCGCTGTTCACGCGGAAAACGAATGCGAATATCGACTTCATCGTCCGACGAATCAGGTCTAAATTCGGCCGCTTTAATGCCGTTAGTCACCATTTTCACCGCGTTGCCAATCACACTAATATTAGCGCCATAACGACCGGCTTCTTGACGATTCACTTTTAAGCGCCACTCAATTCCCGGCAAAGGTCGGTTATCTTCTGCCGCGACAAAACCACCCATCTCATCCATGGTTTGACGAATTTTAGTCACAGTTGCAAAGATATGTTGATTGTCTAAGCCGCTAACTAACAGTTTGAATGGCTTGCCTTGCACTGGCCCATCATCGGCTTTTTTAAACTCAAGTTTTACGCCCGCAATGTCTTTCGTGCGCTCGCGCATATCACTTAAAATTTCTTGCGCTTTACGGCGCTGTTGCCAATCAACAAATTGAAATTGAATAACCCCAACCACATCTTCAGCCATCTCATTGTTGGCCTGATTAAAGCTGCGTCCATAGACAGATTTAAGCTCGCTAAAATCTAACAAGCGCTGTTCTACTTGAAATAATAACGCGTCTTTTTCATTAATCGACAAGTCTCCACGAGCGTGGATATTAACCAAGGCCGATTCCGGTTCTGTTTCAGGGAAAAATTCCACCCCAGCACCAAACGCGCCATAAGCAACATAGGTTGCAACAATAAAAGCTAATGCGGCCAATAATGTTTTAATTGGATTGCGTAAAAACATTGTTAATGCGCGGCGATAACCCTGATTAAAACGTGTTTGCGGCAGGTCAAACTCACCGGTGAATTGCTGCACGGCCTTTTTAGGGCCGATCACACCGCCAAGTACTGGCATAAAGACCAATGCCATCAAAAGCGAGGCTGTTAAACAAAAGAGCACGGTAATTGGCAAATACTTCATGAACTGGCCAACCACGCCGGGCCAAAATACCAGCGGCATAAACACCACCAATGTCGTCATCGTTGCTGCAATCACTGGCCACGCCATGCGCCTAGCGGCATACGCAAAGGCTTCTTTGGCAGACAAGCCTTGTTGCATCCGCCGATCCGCTAATTCGATAACCACAATTGCGCCATCAACCAGCATGCCGACCACTAAAATTAAACTAAATAACACCACGATATTTAGGGTGTAACCCAAGAGGTAAAGCACTAAAATACCGGTTAAAAACGAACCAGGAATGGCCAAGCCCACTAATAAAGAAGAGCGTAAACCCATTGCGCCTAAAATAATGATCATCACCAATACAATGCCAGTAACAACATTGTTAAGTAGGTCATCAAGCATGTTTCTAACTTCGTTAGACTGATCAAGAATGTAGCTATGCTTTAGCTCAACGGGCCAGAGCTTTTGATGCTCATTAACCAATGCCTGAACCTGCTCGATGGTTTCAATGATATTGGCGCCAACTTTCTTTTTAACTTCAAGCACCATCGCCGGTTTACCGCCAACACGCGCAAAGCCCTCAGGATCTTTAAAAGTACGACGGACACTGGCAATATCTTTAAAAGTAACCACTAAATCGCCAACCGTTTTAACCGGCATATTAAGCATGTCTTCAACGTTATTAATTACTCCCGGCACTTTTAGTACCTGACGCCCAGTGCCAGTATCAATGGCACCAGCCGCAACTAACCGATTATTTAAATCGATAGTTTGCAGTAATTCATAATAATCTATTTCGTAACTTTCAAGCGCTTGCGGGTCGATGATCACTTCCATCAACTCTTCACGATCGCCGCCAATATCAACCTCTAAAACGCCAGCGAGCCCTTCAATACTGTCTTTTAAATCACGTGCAATACGGCGCACAACCCGTTCGGGCACATCGCCAGACAGTGCTAAACTAAGCACAGGAAATAGCGCGACGTTAACTTCGTGTATTTCTGGTTCGTCGGTATCTGCGGGTAATTTACTTTTGGCCGCATCAACCTTTTCACGGACATCAACCAGGGCTTGAGCAGCGTCAAAGCCAGCATCAAACTCTAGCGTTACCGAGGCATGACCTTCGCCCGCAACCGAACGCATTTCTTTAATGCCTTCACTCGACTTGAGCTCTTTTTCCATTGGCCGCACTAACAAGCGCTCACCGTCTTCGGGCGAAATGCCGTCATAACTCATCGAGACATAAATAATCGGAATAGCCACATCGGGTTGCGACTCTTTCGGAATACTCATAAAGGCCATTGCGCCGCTTAATAACAGAAAGATCAACACCATTAAGGTGGTTCTGCTGCGATCGACCGCGGCGTTAATTAATGCACTAATCATCTTGTGCTCCTACCCTTGTTTCGAGACGTCGACAGCTTGCCCTGCCACCACAAAATCTTGACCTAAGCTAATTAGTTCAACATGTTGTGGCAAACCAGATAACCATATTTTGTCCGCGTCGGTCCGCACAATTTCAACCACATAACTTACCACTTTATGGTCACTATCAACGGCTTTAACCTGTAAACGCCCTTGATTATCAAGACTAATAGTCGATGCATTAACTAAATGGCCTTCCACCTCATTAACTGGGATAGTTAATGAGGCTGTCATGCCAGCAATACGGCGATGATTACTATTATCGACCAATACTTCAACCCGATAACTACGAGTATTGCTATCAGAAGTAGTAGAGATGAATGACAGTTCACCTGTTAAGGTTTCACCATTAATTAAGGTCGCTGTAACCTCTTGACCCAGAGTTAGGCTTGCGACCTGTTGCTGCGGCACCATCGCGGTTATTTTAAGTTTTAAATCATCTACTAACGAGACAACGGTTTGGCCGCTCTCAAGATAATCGCCAATTTCAACAAAACGTCGATCATAAACACCAGCAAAAGGCGCACTAATTTTTGTATTGGCTATTTGATAATTAATCTGCGCTAACGCTGCATCGGCTGACGCTAAATTAGCAATATTTTGACTTAAACGGCTGCCCGACTCTAATTTCTTGGCAAATAACTTTTTAGTCGCCGCTAATTCCTGCTGTTGATATTTAACTGTCGCTATCGCTTGTTGACGTTCAATTAATCGGGTTTTCAAATCAATAGTCGCTAGTACGTCACCTTTAGCCACGCGCGCACCCAACGTAATGGGTAACGTGGTCACTTTTCCATCGATTTCTGTTTTAAGAGACAGCACTCGGTTAGGTTCTATTTGCCCCTGCACCGTAATTTTTTTAGCCACCAGCTGCGCATCCGACGCGTTAACCACCACACTCATTAACGCTTTGTTGGTTTCTTGTGGCTTATGCTTTTTCACCTGGTCTACTTCGTTATTACCAGACCACATCCAAATGATTAACAATCCTGTTAAACCGCTCGCCAGTACCATTGACTTATTCATTTATTTCTCCCGACTGAGCATTTAAACCGTCTATGTTGCGGCCAAAAATACCTGTCATTGTGTAATTAATAATAATTTCGATAAAACGTTGTTGTGACACCATTGGCGCTTCGCTAAAACAATGAAATTGCTTGCTATGAAGCATTTCTAGCGCACCGGTATAGGTGGCGTGCGCCCCAATTAATAGCTCATCCATTGGCGCGTCAGGTAATTCGTTATTGGCAAAACCTTTTTCAAAAATACCGCTTAAAACAGCCATGTATTGGCTCTCAATCGCCAAACATTGCTGCTTACCTTCTTCTGGCAAGCGTTCAAAAAAACTGGCCTGATGATAACGACGACTAATTTCACTGATTAAGGGCTGATCAATGTGCGAGTGAAAACAAATTTCAAACATCTGACGCATTTGGCCCTGACACGACTGGCTCTGGTCTAGTTGTTGAATTTTATTTAAGGTATCTTCAGAAAAATCGTTAGCTAAGCGAGCTAAAATAGCTTCTTTACTGACAAAGTGTTTATAGATAGTTCCTTTACCAATATCAGTCGCTTTGGCAATATCAGCAACGGTGACGTTGTCCAAGCCGTGCGCAGTAAACAGCTCAGTCGCTGTGGTTAATATCTCTTGCTCACGCAGCTTAAACTCGCGATTTTTTCTTGATTCACCCATAGCGTGCTTTCTCTAAATATATAAACTGCAATCAACACATTCACTTAAGTAAATGTTAATACTAGCAGTCACTTTGTGACTAACGGTCACGGAATTGGACTTATCATACTTAAACGCACTAGGCAGTGCAATAAATGAACGAGATATATCGCTCGCTAATGTAGAGAAGTGCGATCGAGTTAACCTTGGCGGCTAGTAAAAGTTATGGAGTTATTATATTCAAGCTTTCAACATAAATTAATTCACAAGCACCCGCCCCGGTATCATTACGCGTTTGCGAGCTTTGCCAGCGCCAACCATCGGTCACTGAAGTCGCGTTTACTAAACTGCCTGTCAGACTAATGATGTCGCCGGGTCTGACCCTCTCAATCGCTTTTGTTACCAGATCGTTGGCAGGAATAAGATGCATGTTGGCGCTATTTCTTTCTATTTCACGGCGCGGGATCACAAATGATTTAACCCGCCAGAAATAAAAGCGGTTCGATTGCGAAATTTTGATTTTTTCGAGCACGGTTTCATCTGACATTCTGCCCCAACCCAAGGCCAAATCTGTTGGCGAAAGTTCGGCAGCTCGGTCGGTAGAGTAATTTTTCTTAGCCAAGACCTTAGCCTTAAGACTAAATGAGGCCACTTGTTTAATCGCATAATTATCAACGCTATAACTACTAGGTGAATCGACACTTTGCTGCAATGGCAGCTCGGGAACCATCACACCCGGCCCCAGAGATATAGGCCCGGTGTTACTGTAATATTTCCAGCTAACGCCAGCTACCGATAGTAGACAAAATATAAACAATAGATTTTTGATACTTACCTCGAATTTACTATGCCAGTTTAACGGCTCCTACGGCTCTTATGCGCAGCGACAATCAAGATAAAGCTGGCATCAACATAAAGCAACCAGCATGGCTAAAATAAACGGCGCCAATTAGCGTTTAATTTATTGTTCTAAAATAGATAAAAAGGTAAATTAACTATTGTGACAAATAATAAAAAGATACGTTTTTAACCATCTACAAATGGTGCGACAGGAATAAAATTAAATGCAACAGTCTCAACACAAACGCAATTTTAGCAACCTGATGCGTGATACCAACAGCGCCTTCCTGCCTGTTAATAGCTCAAAGCAGCAAGTGACCCGGATTGGGTTTGTGTTATTAGAGCACTTTTCAATGATGGCATTTACTGCCGCGGTCGATGCGTTGGTCACAGCTAATTTAGTGCAAACATCACCTTTATTTAGCTTTTCGACTTACGGGCTCGATTCGTTGACCGTAACCAGCGACTTGGGCATCGATATTTCAGCCAACGGCGTATTAAGCCAGCTCAAGCTTAATAATGTAGTTGAGCTAGACATTTTAATTGTCTGCGGTGGTTTTCGCTGCTCGCTAGTAGAGCATAAACCGCTAACAGCCATGCTGAAAACGGCAGCCAAAAGCAATGTGATGATCGGAGGCATGTGGAACGGCGCAATTTCATTGGCTTACGCAGATCAACTCAATGATACCAGCTGCGCATTGCACCCTGATAATCACGCTTTTATGAAAGAGCAATTTAATCAGGTCAAGGTTTCTGAAAACGTTATTGAAATAGCAGATAAGCGCATGACGTGCGCCGGCCCGGTCAGTGCGCAAGAAATGATGTTTAAGTTAATTGAACAGCTCCAAGGAAAAAGTACCGTGCGGGCGGTCCGCGAAATATTAAGTTGTGATCGGGTAGCAGAAATGGGCGAACATAAACTAACAACGATTAATGACAAACCGCTATTACCCGATGCCCTACATGAATTAATCCTATTAATGAAATCAAACATTGAAGAACCGATCAATGTTAAAGAGTTATCCGGTTACGTCGGCCTGTCTAGGCGCCATCTTGAGCGCTTATTTCAGGAACATTTGCAAACATCCCCCGCCCGTTATTACCTTGAACTGCGTATAACCGAAGCACGCCGCTTGTTATTGCAAAGCAACGCGTCGATTACCAATATCGCACTAGCCTGTGGTTTTGTTACCACCACGCACTTTAGCCGCTGTTTTAAAGACTTCTTTGGCATTAGCCCTAAGATAGCGCGCGAAAAGCACTTTGGCTGATCATGTCCTTGGCGTTTGCTTTAGCGCTGACAAACTAGCGGGTTGCACTTGTTTCATGAGATTATTTATACACTAACGATGATTGCAGCTAGTGTATAAATTTAATTGCTAACCAAGTAATGATTCAAAATACTTAATATGTTCATCGACAGTGCGTTCTGCAGTAAATAGATCGGCTAAACGTTGCTTACAAGCTACCGACATATCATTTACAACGGCTTCATTGTTATATAAGTATTCAATTTTATCGGCAATTGCTGAGACATCTTTTACTGGCACGACGCAGCCATTGACGCCATCAACTACGACTTCTTTACTACCACCTGTGACAGTAACAATTGAAGGTACGCCATACCCCATCGCTTCCATTACCGCTCGTGGTAAACCTTCACCGCTGATTGAAGCTTGCACTAAGATATTACAGGCGGCCATTAATTCCGGCGCGTCAGTACGGTAGCCTATCACATGAATTCGATCACCTAATGGCGAGTTTTTGATTGCACTAAGGTAAGGTTCTTTATCCATACCGGTACCAACAAGTAATAGGTGAAAATTTTCTAAATGGGCAACTTTATTTACCGCCTCAAGTAATACTGATAAACCTTTTGTCGGTCGGACATTGGCGACAGCAATCGCAACAAAGGCGTCATCAGGTATGCCGAACTCAGAAAGAGCACTAGGCTCGGACTGATACCAAGCTAAGTCATGACCTTTATAAATCGTGACTACGTTATCTTTGTTTTTCCATACCTGCGCTTGAACATCTTCAGTTACAGCATCTGATACACAAATAATACCGTCAACGCGAGGGTGTAAATGGGTTAAGTACGCGGTTGGGTCATGACGATATAAGCCGCCAGTTGTACCGCGGTAGTTGACCATTTTCACCGGAAAACCGATACATGCAAACGCGGCATTAGGGATTGTTTTCGAATTTAATGCATAGACAATATCGTAATTGCCAGCACGCAACTCAGCTCTGATCATTTTGATGGTACGTAGGCAAATTTTCTTGGTCGGATATTGCTCTATAACCTTAATTCCGAGGTTTTCTAAGATCGGTGTATATGCAGAATCTGGCCGTGTAAACACAGTTATATCATGACCTTTTTTCGCAAGTCCGATAGTTATCATGGCCTCAGGTCGAATTGCATTTGAAGTCTTGAGATAATCACCGACAACCAAAATTTTCATATACAGCCTTATTTATTAGAAATTAGAGAATTGAACTTTTGATAATAACATATGAAAAATAAGGACACTCAAATAATTTATATGACTATATATTAACGAGAAAAGTGCCAAAATTATTTAAATAACGAATCAGTTTCACTCTATTTATTGTGGAATAAATTTGCTTAGCAGAAAGAGTTTTCTATTTTATGAGTTTACACCCTGACAATTCCAGCATATTTCAAAAGAAGGGTCATTAGGCTCGCAACAGTTATTACAGATCCAATCAACAGCCCCCTGACAACTCTGCGATGACTTCACTATGGCGAGCGCACGCTCAAAATCGCCATCGTTAACCACCCAAACTTCTGGCCAAGAATCGAAAGCCGATATTTCACCTAAGGCACCTTGAGCGAACTCATTTTTGATAAATGTACTGATTTGTTGCGCCTCAAGGAGGTTTTTTACATTGCTCACAAGAAAGATATTTTCATTGCTATAAACCATTTTCATCACTCAGTACTCGTAACGCCCAGATATGAGCCCACTGTAATGTAGCGAGACACAAAATGTAAGTAGCTGATGTACGGACTGCATCGTTGGTCGCTAGCCTCAATTGTTAATTTGCTGATTAGATGAGTATTTAAGGCCGCATAATTAAATCGAACAGCGGTTGGCAATGCTGTAATTTTGCTAAATTATCAATAACTTCGCAAATTTCAGTACGACGGGTGGTGCCTAACTTTACTCCGGCGATTAAATCGAACTTTTCTCGGTGCTCTGCGTGCGTCATCGCTGTTTGTGGATCGCCCTTGGCTTGAGTCGTCTCGCTAGCCAGCACTGTACCGTCGTGCAACTCAATCATAACTCGCGACAAAATTTCTTCGGGAAAACGGACCGACAAGTCAGCCGCTTCTGTTATTTCTATGCATTGGCTTAGTCCTAAAATATCCGCAGCATGAATGGAGTCTCCGGTCACTTCGTTTGGCCCCACTTGACCACGACAAATTAACGCGGCCAGTGGAAAGGCTAAACCGTATTGCGCTTCGTCGGCATTAGCAGGAAAATGTCCCTGTAAACGCATTGATTCGTGAAAGGTTTCAACCTTTATCTTACTAATATCTGGCGCGTTAATATTGGGATTGTCAGCCATTAAACGGGTCACTGCTGTTAGCGCAGGCTGAGCCCAACGACAAACAGGCCAAGGTTTATAATATTGGGCATCTATCTCCCAGCGCTGTCCCAAGTCTTGCCAACAATGCGCTACATTTTCAAATTCAACCGTTGCAGCAGGTGCTCCGGTAATGCCATGACGCGCCATCAATAATGCATTAACACCAGCGTAAGCGCCGGCACCGTGGGCGTCGCGCAGCATGGTCGGAAAATCAACTAGCCGCATCATTGGGCAACGCGGACCAAAATATTCTGCAATGCCCAGCGCTGCTAAAAATTCATTTTCGCTAAATTTAAGCAATCTAGCGCCAGCGCATACCACTCCCAAACCAGAGAACGCCCCCGAGGCGTGATACTCGCTCGCCGTGCCCATTAATGCAATGCCTGCACGTAAGCTCGTTTCATACGCAATCGTCACGGCGGTTAAAAATTCTTGGCCACTAATGTCATGCCCTTGCTCACAATAAGCGTCAGTTAACGCCAGCAAGGCTGGGATCACCGTTGCACCAGCGTGCCCCTTTGAGGTGAAATGCCCTTCGTGCGCATCTAACGAGTCGGCACTAAAGCCACCAGCCCATGCTGCGCCCAAGGGATGAACCTTACGGTCATCAAATAATAACCGACTGCTAAGGTTGCCCGCGGCATAGTGCTCACAGGCATAGTTTTTAATATTAATACTGGTTTGATTATCACTTGCGCCTGCCACTATACCGACAATATCTAACAGCGACGTTTCAATGAGCAATCGAGTTTTTTCAGGTACGTCCTGATAATTAAGCGTATTAATAAATTGATAAAGAGACATAAAAAATACCAACCCCCAAAAAAAAGAAAACGATCAGTCCATTGGTTAATGGAGCTGATCGCTAAAAGTCATAATAATTTTGTAAAATTAAATTAGTTAACCATTCTTGCTTGCTCTAACCAAGTATCAAATTGAGCTCGATTAGCACTGATCCATTGTTGCGCATGGCGTTTAATATCCTTGGCTGACTTTTCTCCGTCCTTCATTTTCAAGTTTTGAGCGCTTTCGTCACTAGACGAGATTTTCAACAGTGACAAAAACTTAAGTGCTGCTGGATTTTCCTCAGCGAACTCACGATTAAGCACCGCTTTGATATCATCAACCGCAAACCCTAAGTTTTTACCTTGGTAACTGGTATTCACCGTATTATCACCGCCTGGCAGGTCAGTTCTCTCAACTTCCAACCAAACAACATCTTTATTTTCAACTAAAACACCAGAAATCCATTGTGGCACCCAAGTGAAATAGAGGATCGGTTTACCTTCGTTATAACGAGCAATGGTATCGGCCATTAACGCAAAATATGAACCACGGTTGTGAGTGACCGTTTTCTCAAGATTGTATGCCTTCAAATGATGATCTATCACTAACTCACAGCCCCACCCTGGGTTACAACCCGTAAGGTCGGCCTTGCCATCACCATCGTTATCAAATAACTTGGCGATTTCAGGTTTCTTTAAATCATTAAGCGAGGTGATTTTATATTTATCAGCTGTTTTTTTATCGATTAAGTAACCTTGTAACACCCCAGGAATAATATTTCCTGCTTTGGTTAAAGTATCGCTGCCCCCAGATTTTTTATAAAAAGTATCGTGTAATTTGTCCCACAAATGCACGGTAAAATCGGCATCGCCATAAGACAGCGCCAATAACATCATCGCGTATTCGGTTTCTTTGGGGGTTTGTATTTCGTAACCCAATTCTGTCAGCCCAGCCATGGCGAGCTCTCCGCGAAAACGCTCTTCAGCAATCGCCGGAAAGATAGGTGTTACTTCCACGCCTTTGCCGGGTAATTGCTCTAGCGCGTAACTAGAGCCAGACATTGCCATCGCTGCTAGAGATAATGCACAACTCAATTTAACGACTTTCTTAGGGAGCTGTTTGAAATATAATTTAATCATCAGTAATTCCTCTATTTTTTTTGTGTTAATAGTTCTTGGTTATTTTTTATTTTTGTGCGGCGAAATAGACCAACTAATACGCCGACCGGACCGGTTTCGTACCAATGGCCACTGCGCCTTTTAGTACTGCTTTCTCCCATTGCTTGAGTTAATCGATCAAGGAAAATAGCGAGAAGTACCAGCCCTAGGCCACCGACAGTCGCCAACCCCATGTCGAGCCTGCCAATACCGCGTAATACCATTTGTCCTAATCCACCCACCGCAATCATCGAAGCGATAACGACCATCGAAAGTGACAACATCAGGGTTTGGTTAACCCCAGCCATAATCGTCGGGGTCGCAAGTGGTAGCTG
>Ga0209291_1003478_pt1 | contig 11606 bp, 9 predicted proteins | sample GOMGulsemesocosm_FD_184633 | JGI IMG/M metagenome (GOLD analysis project Ga0209291, IMG submission 184633) | Methane-oxidizing microbial communities from mesocosms in the Gulf of Mexico - GOM9B Gulf of Mexico (SPAdes) (version 2) | ecosystem: Environmental > Aquatic > Marine > Cold seeps | place... | reverse complement strand
AAGAAGCTGGTGAAGCATCAAGATCTGCATCCTCACTTTGAAGTGCTTCAAGCCCTTCGTTGTATTCAAGTTCCATGTATATCCTTTTGTATTGTTACTAACGCAAAACTTTCGATCGCGAGCTAACATTTGTATATACGGTTTTCTCGTTATTGAATTCAGATAAACGAGAGTTCGCATTAATTATTAACAATAAAATTAACCTGTTAGCGGCTTAAGTGCAAGGTAATTGAATAATGCAAAGTGTGCTGGCACGCTTTGTCTTTTTGTTATTCTCGTTATTTGATTTAAATTGGAATTAAATTAACTATTTTCAGTTAGTTATGAAAACTAATTTTGGCAAAGCAGGCATGCAGGGAAAGCAGAGTGTGCTTAAGCATTATCTTCATTGCTGGTGCCTACATTTTGGTGTGCGGCTATTTGACTAAATTCATTATCTAGCTTAATGTTAATTAGTTGTCACTTGTGTCAACTAATGTGTTTTTATAAAAATAATAACAAGTAAAAGCAGGTAATAATTATGAGTGCTGGTGCTATCGAGTTTTTGCTAAACGAGTGTGTTGTGCAGCTGGTTGATATTGACCCTAATACAACGGTATTGGGGTATTTGCGTGGTCATGCCAATAAAGTTGGCACCAAAGAAGGTTGTGCGTCGGGCGATTGCGGGGCGTGTACTGTGGTGGTCGCTGAGTTGGTTGCGGATAAGCTAGTTTATAGTAGCGTTAACGCGTGTATTACGTTGCTGCCATCACTGCATGGCAAACAGCTAATTACCGTTGAAGACTTACAAGAGGGCGAGTTGTTGCATCCTGTGCAGCAGGCGATGGTTGATTGTCATGGTTCGCAGTGTGGCTTTTGTACGCCAGGTTTTGTGATGTCGTTGTTTGCGCTGCATAAGAACTTTCCTAATCCTAATCAGCATCAAACGCTTGAGGCGCTTGCTGGTAATCTCTGTCGTTGTACCGGTTATCGCGCCATTTTAGCGGCGGCGAGCGTCGCAAATAGCCAAGGGCCAGATAAGTTTGATCGTAATAGCGTCCAAACCATCAAACAACTGCGCGTGATGACACAAGATGCCATGACGCAATTATCCGCTGGTGGTCAACAAGCTTACAGCCCAACCACGCTTGCGCAGTTAAGTCGGTTAATGCTCGACAACCCACAAGCGAGAATTGTCGCGGGTGGTACAGATATTGTGCTTGAGATCAGTCAGATGATGAGACAGCTCGGCACGATTATCTACGTGGGTAATATTGCGCAGCTGGCACAGTTTCAAGAGCTTGATGACAAGTTTGTGATTGGCGCTGCGCTTTGTTATTCACATTTTACGCCACTGCTTGAACCACATTTTCCTGAGTTTACGCAAATGATTGAGCGCATTGGTTCTTTGCAAGTGCGTAATCAAGGCACCTTGGGTGGCAACATAGGAAATGCATCACCAATTGGTGACACGCCGCCGGTGTTAATTGCCCTTGATGCGCAGGTTAATCTTCATTTAGCTGGCGTCAGCAGGACAATCGCCATTGAAGATTATTTTGTCGATTATAAAGTCACTGCTCAAGCCCAAAGCGAGTTTATTGAAAGCGTGGTTATCCCCAAACTCAACGATAACCAGCACCTTAAAGTGTACAAAATATCGAAACGATTCGATGACGATATTTCAGCGGTATTAGCCGCGTTTAATTTCACGATTGAGCACGATGTAGTGACCGCAGCACGCATCGCTTTTGGTGGTCTTGCAGGTATTCCTGCTCGTGCCAAGGCTTGTGAGGCGGCGTTAATTGGCCAGTCTTGGACTCAAGCAACTATCGATGCCGCGATGGCGGCGCTAGCTAATGACTTTGCGCCAATGAGCGATGTTCGCGCGTCCAAAGAATACCGTATGACGGTGGCACAGAACTTAATTCAAAAAGCCTTTATTGAGCTCACTTCGCCTCAACAACAAACGGGAGTGGTTCAATATGCGTAAATTAATTGATATTCCAACGACGCAATCGAGCAAGGTGGTTGGTAAGGTTGGCGCGTCGCAAAAACACGAAAGCGCGGATAAACATGTCAGTGGTAAAGCAACCTATATTGACGACCGTCCGGTGATGGCCAATCAACTGCACGCCGCCGTTGGCAAAAGCACCATTGCACACGGAAAAATACTATCGATGGATTTAAGCGCTGTTCGCGCCTATCCCGGGGTTGTTGAGGTGCTTATCGCCGATGATGTCCCCGGAAAGTTGGATATTGGTCCGGTGTTTGAGGGAGATCCACTGCTCGCCAAAGACACCATTGTCTTTATGGCGCAGCCTATTTTTGTGGTGGCGGCAACCAGTCATGACGCAGCGGTTAAAGCGGCTGCACTGGGCGTGATTGAGTATCAACAATTTCCGCCGATATTAACCGTGAAAGAGGCGCTCGCCAAACAACACTTTGTTAGGCCGCCGCATACACAATCACGGGGCGATGCCCCAACAGCGATTGATGCCAGTGAGCAACAATTACGTGGCACATTGAGTATTGGCGGCCAAGAGCATTTTTATCTGGAAGGTCAGGTGTCGAGCGCTGAGCCAACAGAAGAGGGTGGGATGGTGGTTTATTCTTCCAGTCAGCATCCGTCTGAGGTGCAGATTTTAGTGGCTGAAGTGTTGAACATTCCGTTTAACAAAGTGGTGGTTGATATGCGCCGAATGGGGGGCGGTTTTGGCGGCAAAGAAACGCAAGCAGCACCTTGGGCATGCTTGGCAGCGTTGCTCGCGCATAAAACCGGCCGAGCGGTCAAGCTGCGATTAAATCGACAAGATGATATGGCGCTAACCGGTAAGCGTCATCCGTTTGAAAATGACTATCACGTTGGTTTTGATAGCGAAGGCATGATCAAGGGGATCGAATTTACGATCAACGGTAACTGTGGCCACTCACCGGATCTTTCAGATGCGATTGTTGATCGTGCGATATTTCATTGTGATAACGCCTACTTTTTAGAGCACGCGCATGTTGTTGGTAATCGCTGTAAAACGAATACCGTGTCACACACCGCCTATCGAGGGTTTGGTGGCCCGCAGGGGATGATTTCAATTGAGGGAGTGATGGATGATATTGCCCGTTGTGTCGGTAAAGATCCGCTGGCGGTGCGCAAGCTTAATTTGTATGGCGATAACGATCGCAACGTGACCCATTACGGCCAAACCGTTGAACACAATATTCTGCCAATGATGATTGAGCGCTTGGAGACCAGTTGTGATTATCAACAGCGCCGCCAAGCAATCAAACAGTTCAATCGAGACAACCAGTATGTCAAAAAAGGGATAGCGCTAACGCCTGTTAAGTTTGGTATTTCATTTACGGTGCAGCACTTAAATCAAGCCGGAGCGCTAATCCATGTCTACACCGATGGTTCGATTCAGGTCAATCACGGTGGCACGGAAATGGGGCAGGGCTTAAATACCAAGGTAGCGCAAATCGTCGCTCAAGAATTCCAAGTCGATGTTAGCAATATTTTAGTGACTTCAACCCGTACCGATAAAGTCCCTAATACCTCACCAACCGCCGCATCGTCTGGCACCGATCTTAATGGTAAGGCTGCACAAGCGGCGGCACTTACTATTCGCGGCCGGTTAATTGATTTTTGCGCCGAGCATTTTAGCGTGACAGCAGCGCAGATCATTTTTCGTGATAACCAGGTTCATATTGGTCGTCAAACCGTTATGTCATTTTCTGAGCTAGTGCAGCTCGCTTACACCAACCGCGTGTCATTATCCTCAACCGGCTTTTATAAAACGCCGAAGATCTTTTACGATCGTGACAAGGCGCATGGTCGTCCATTTTTCTATTACGCCAATGGCGTGTCTTGCTCACAAGTGGTGATTGATACGCTAACGGGGGAGTATAAGGTCGAACGTGTCGACATCTTGCATGATGTTGGTGATTCTCTTAACCCGGCTATTGACCTTGGCCAAATTGAAGGTGCCTTTATTCAAGGGCTTGGTTGGCTGACGACTGAAGAGTTAGTGTGGAACGATCAAGGACGTTTGATAAGCGGCGGTCCAGCAACCTACAAGATCCCTGCCATTGCAGATATGCCTGCGCAGTTTAATGTTGAGTTGCTGACCAATGAGCCAAATAGAGAAGCGACTATTTATAATTCTAAAGCCGTTGGTGAGCCGCCATTTATGCATGGTATCTCAGTGTGGTGTGCATTGCGTGATGCCATTTCTTCGATTAGTGATTATCAGTTGAGTCCGCAGTTAGATACACCTGCGACACCGGAGAGGGTGTTGAAGGCGGTGCAGGTGATGAAGAATGGTTATTGTTCCTGAATAGAAGCGGCTTTTAATAAAATGTTAGCTTCAGTGGATTTTATGATGTGCCTGTTGACTGATCTATTTTAATCCACATCGTTGCACGCACACCAGTCACTTTCTTTATGAAATACATCCGTGTATTTCACCCTGCGGGCCAGCCTACGGCTGTTCAAATTGGTTCCAGACCGATTTGTGCTTCGCCACTAAAATGTCTGGAACATTTTAGGACAGCTTTAGCTGGTCGCGTAGCGATAAACCTCATGGACGAGGTTTACAAAGAAAGTAACCAAAGAAAGGCGACCCGTAATTTATCGCTGATCTTAAATATAAAATTGGTTCTTCAATACCGTATTTGATCCGCATCCCTGCGGCAAATACTAAAAAATCGTCCCTGATTTTTTCATTGGCCAATTGTATATTTAAGGCGATAAAGCGCGGGATAATTCCGCGCTTTAGAGGCTGAATTTAAATTTTTAGGACTGCGAGTCTTATGCCGATTTTCACTGCCGAGGCTGAGATAGACTGCCTAAAATGACAAAGGGAACATGAGTTAGTGTGGAGAAAATCGTATTTTCAGGGATGAAAATTTTAGCTACAGGGATGTATTGATGCGGATTTTTGGAATACTGACTGATGTTCCAGCGGCGGATGATTGTTAGTGGATAGACTGGCTGATGTTCCAGCTGCTACGTAATGTTAACTATAATTTAGGAAGAGGAGAAAACGATGACACCTAATAGCCATTGGATTGATGCGATAAAGAAGCTTAGTGATAACGGCGATGCTTATGTGTTGGTGACGGTGTTAGGTGTGCGTGGTTCTTCGCCGCGCGATAGTGGCAGCAAGATGGTGGTTAGCCTAGAGACAACATTTGATACGATTGGTGGTGGGCACTTGGAGCATCAAGCGACCAAAATAGCGCAACAGTTATTAGTCGATGAGGTTAGTGGCCAACATATCGAGCATTTTCCACTTGGGCCAAAGCTTGGGCAGTGTTGTGGTGGGGCGATTAGCGTGTTGTTTGAAACCTTTGCGCCAGAGCATATCAATATAATGTTGTTTGGCGCTGGGCACGTTGCGCACGACATTGTGCCGATGTTGGCAGGGTTGCCAGTACGGGTCACTTGGGTTGATGAGCGGGCGGCGTTATTCCCAGCGGCAAAGTATTCTAATATCAAACAGCTAGTTAGTGACGCGCCCGCAGATGAAGTGAAAGATATGCCCGCCAATAGCTATTATTTAGTGCTTACCCACAATCATCAGCGTGATTTTGAGATAGCGAGTGCGATATTAAAGCGCCAAGATTTTTCTTATTTAGGGCTGATTGGCTCAGAGACAAAATGGCAACGATTTCAGCAGCGCTTTGCTCATCGTGACTTTACTCAGGAACAGATCCAGAATATTCATTGCCCGGTGGGGCTGAGTGCGGTGGCAGGAAAACTGCCGATGGAAGTGGCGGTGTCGATTGTTGGAGAGATCATCAGTATTTATCAAGCGGAAAAAACGCCGAAGTCGAACAAGCAAGGAATTCAATGGTCTGAACTAAAAGCGCTACTAGCTACCAAAGAGGAGACACCATGAACAACAACCACTTTGCAATACGTAGCCAACGCGTGGTGATCGATGGTCAGATCCGCCCTGCGACGATTGAAATAAAGAATGGACTGTTTAAGCGTATCCTTAGCATTAACGCGGCACTCGAATGTCCGATTGAAGATGTCGGAAATCATGTGGTGATGGCGGGATTAGTTGATAGCCATGTGCATATTAATGAACCCGGACGCACCGAATGGGAAGGGTTTAACACGGCGACTCAAGCGGCGGCAGCTGGTGGTATCACCACGTTGGTGGATATGCCGCTAAATTGCATTCCTGTCACCATTGATAAAGCCTCATTTGAGCAGAAGTTAGCGGCGGTTGGCGACAAGTTATGGGTAGATTGCGGTTTTTGGGGCGGAATAGTCCCCGACAGCATCGGTGATCTTGCTGAGTTATTGGATGCTGGCGTGCTCGGTTGTAAATCCTTTTTAATTGATTCTGGTATCGCAGAGTTTCCGCCAATGGCGGCTCCTGATTTACGTCAGGCGATGGCGATAATGGCTGAGCATCAGGTACCATATCTAATTCATGCCGAACTCGATTGTGGCGCTGAACCGGCGAAAATCACCGAAAAATATCAAAGCTTTTTAGACTCACGGCCCAAGTCGTGGGAAAACAATGCGATCGACATGATGATCGATCTAAACAGAGAGCTCGCGGCACAGGATCAAGACTGTCATGTTCATATTGTGCACCTGTCGAGTGCACAAGCTATCACAAAAATTGCAGCGGCGCGTAAGGAAGGGATGGCGCTGACCATCGAAACTTGCCCGCATTATCTAACACTTGCCGCCGAAGACATTCCTGACGGAAAAACCTTATTCAAATGCTGTCCGCCGATCCGAGAAAACGATAATCGTCAGCAATTGTGGCAAGGGCTAAAAGATGGCGTCATCGACTTTATTGTGTCCGATCATTCGCCGTGTACACCTGAGTTAAAGTATATCGATAGCGGGGATATCGAAAAGGCTTGGGGCGGGATATCGGCATTACAGTTTGGGTTACCGCTTATATGGACGGAGGCTAAGCAACGAGGTTATCAGCTGAGCGATGTTAGTCATTGGATGTCGGCGCAAACAGCAAAGTTTATTGGCATGGATCATCTCAAAGGTTTTATCAAAGCCGGGCATGACGCCGACCTCGTGATTTTCGATGATAAAAAGCAGGTGGTGATCACAAATGAGATGATCAAACACAAAAATAAAATAACCCCTTATCAGGGGCAAACGGTGGTTGGTGAAGTGTTGGCGACCTATTTGCGTGGTCATAAAGTGTATTGCGATGATCAATTTATTGATAGTCCCAAAGGACGACCATTATTAAGAGGCACAGCGAAATGACAGACAGTGATTTAAGCTTGGAACAACTTAGCGGTGACGGCCTAGCGTATTATCTATCTCAGCACTTTGTTGATTTAGCACAGGCAAGGTTAGGTGGTGAGACCATCGATTGCTCAGATGATTTTTTTGCCGAAATGGAAAACCTGCTAAAACCGGGACGCGGAGTTTTTATTGCTGAGAAGTTTACCGACCGTGGTAAATGGATGGATGGCTGGGAATCGCGCCGCAGTTATGGTCGTGATAATGGTCGTGAGTATGACTGGTGCACCATTCGTTTGGGGATCAGCGGTGTTATTCGAGGTCTAGATATCGACACTAACTTCTTTAGAGGCAACGCCCCAGAAACGGTATCGGTGGAAGCGACACATTGCGATGGTGATATTAGCGACGCTGTTTGGCAGACGATTCTTGCGCCAAGTGCTGTTGATGCCCATAGTCAAAATTTGTTTGTTGTCACTAACGATACGGTGTTTAGTCACATCAGGCTTAATATATTTCCTGATGGTGGCGTCGCACGCTTTAGGGTGTTTGGCGATCCGACGTTTGAGCCGAACAACTTTGTCGCCGGTGAGTTAATTGATCTGGCATCGATAAAGAATGGCGCTCGTGCGCTCGTGTGTTCTGATATGTTTTTTAGCGATAAAAACAATCTGATCATGCCTGGGCGTGGCATCAACATGGGGGACGGTTGGGAAACTAGGCGACGGCGCGATCCTGGCCCCGATTGGTCGATTGTTAAGTTGGCGCAAGTGGGCGATATTAGAAAACTCATTATTGACACCGCACACTTTAAAGGCAACTTCCCCGACACATTTAGCCTTGAGGCCACTAACGGTACAGACGATGAGGTACTAGCGGGCAAAGTACAATGGGTAAATGTGGTTAAGCAAACTAAGCTGTCTGCCGATCGTGAACACCTGTTTATCGACCACATCACATCGGGAGATGCAACGTTTAGCCATGTCCGCCTAAACATTTTTCCTGATGGTGGGGTATCAAGGTTGCGGTTGTTTGGTCATGTTAACTAATTTAAGCCTTGGGCAATGACAAAGGAGCACCATGAACCTACATCAACTTAATCATCTAAGTGAGCAACAGGCGAGCCAAGCATTTAGACAATGTTGCACCGCCAGTGCTTGGGTCAAATTGCTGGTGGATAATCGGCCATACGCTCGCCAACAGGATTTGACGGATGCCGCCAATGAATATTGGTTAGGCCTTAGTGAACAAGATTATCTACAAGCCTTTGACGGTCACCCTAAAATCGGTGATGTTAGTAGTTTAATAGCCAAATATGCCGATACCAAAACGCTAGCAGCGAGCGAACAAGCCGGGATGAACACGGCAAATGAGCAAACCGTGATGGCATTAGCACGGGGTAATGATGATTACCTCAATAAATTCGGCTTTATCTTTATTGTCTGTGCCAGTGGTAAAACGGCATCACAAATGAATGAGTTATTGCAGCAACGATTACGTAACGACCGCGATACCGAGCTCGCTAATGCGGCGGAGCAGCAGCGTAAAATATTTATTATTCGGTTATATAAATTGATGTCGGAGGAGATTAAATGAGTCAAATCACCAGTCATATCCTTGATATTACCCGCGGTAAACCCGCCAGTAATGTCCCGGTCACCTTGTTTGTTCAAGATGGGCAATGGCGAAAACTTAGCGGTGGTGTCACTAACAGTGATGGCCGCGTAGCGGATTTATTAGCCGATGATGTTGTGCTACCGGCTGGGATTTATCGCTTGCACTTTGTCACGTCAAGCTACTTTGCCGCCAATAGCGAAGCGGGTTTTTATCCTTATGTTGATATCGTGTTTGAGATTGATGGCACAGGTACGCACTATCATGTGCCGCTGCTGCTTAGCGCCTATGGCTATTCGACTTACCGAGGCAGCTAAAGATGGTCATCACGCCGATAGCATTAACGGCTGAGGGGTTCTCACCTTTTGGTGATGTGATTGAAGTGAATGATCACGGTACCAGCTTTGCGATAAATCAAGGTTACACCACCCGCTATCATCGAATTGGTGATGTCGATTGTGCGGGAGATCAAAGCGTTGGAATAATTAGTATGTTTCGCTCTACACCGCTGCCATTACCGATTAAAATCGAGATGATGGAGCGGCACCCATTAGGATCGCAAGCGTTCATTCCGATGAGCGATCAGCCCTATCTGGTGGTCGTAGCGCCTCAGGGGGACTTTGATCCTAATAAGTTAAAAGTATTCTTAGCCGCGGCTAATCAAGGGGTCAATTACCATGCTGGTACTTGGCATCACTTTTGTTTAGCGCTCAATGAGATAAGTGATTTTGTGGTCATTGACCGTCATGGTGACGGCAACAATTGCGATGAAATTACCATAGAACAGATAACCATAAATTAATCAGCAATTTAGAATAACCAGTGATTTACTGGAAAGAAAAAAAAGTGGCAAGGATGCCTACTAAAGTGACTACCCGATACAAAGGTTCATTGATGGACTCGGTAGTTGTTTTCCTCAGTTGCTCTGCAAAGAGAAGATAAGCGTAATATGATAAACAACACAACAGTAGCGTTTCGCGGTGAAATACTTCATTTCCTCAGCGATCCAGCCAAAGGTCAGGCCGACAGTCATCAATATTTTCAAGATGGCGTGTTAGTGGTGACTAATGGTTTAGTTGAATCGGTAGGGCCTGCCAGCGATGTGCTAGCGACGCTACCCAATACCGTTGAAATCAAACAACATCACAATGGACTGTTGATCCCTGGATTTGTCGATACCCATATTCATTACCCACAAACCGAAATTATTGGCTCTTATGGCGAGCAGTTGTTGGAGTGGCTAGATACCTATACTTTCCCGACTGAGTCACAATTTGGTGATAGCGAATTTGCCGCGCCACGGGCACAGTTTTTCTTAGATCAATTGATGGCGAATGGCACTACCACTGCCTTGGTGTTTGGCAGCGTTCACCCACAATCTGTTGATGCGTTTTTTGAGCGAGCGCAAGCGATGAATCTGCGGATGATTTGTGGCAAGGTGATGATGGACTCCAATGCACCAGACAACCTAACCGATACGGCACAATCAAGCTATGACGATTCCAAAGCATTGATTGAAAAGTGGCATGGTAAAGGGCGGTTGCATTACGCTGTTACGCCACGCTTTGCGCCAACGAGCAGTCGCGAACAGCTCGATAAAGCAGGGCAGTTGTTACAAGAATACCCTGATGTCTTTATGCATACTCACTTGTCAGAAAACCACAATGAATGCCAATGGGTCAGCGAATTATTTCCTGAATGCGAGAACTATCTTGATGTTTATGACCAGCATGGCCTGTTAAGTAAACGCAGTGTCTTCGCTCATGGTATACATTTGTGTGATAGTGAGTACCAACGTTTAAGTGACACAGACTCGTCGTTGTCATTTTGTCCAACCTCTAATCTGTTCCTCGGCAGTGGTCTGTTTGACTTGAAAAAGGCTGAGCAATACAACATCGATGTTGGCCTGGGGACCGACGTGGGGGCTGGCACCAGTTTTTCACAGCTGCAGACGTTAAACGAAGGCTACAAAATCCAGCAGCTGCGTGGTGATAAATTAACCGCATTTAAATCGTTTTTCTTGGCGACATTAGGCGGTGCTCAGGCGCTAGACCTTGATCATAAAATCGGTAATTTTGTCGTTGGAAAGGAAGCTGATTTTGTGGTGCTAGATTATCACGCCACCGATTTAATGCGGGTGCGAATGAACCAAACGACCAGCATCGACGAACGCTTGTTTGTGCTCAGTATCATTGGTGACGATCGCGCCGTTAAACAGACTTATGTCATGGGTGAATTACTGCATGACCGCGATAATAAGAAACCATCAGTTTTGTGATGTAAAGGAGAAGCATGGATCCATACCTAACAGAGTGGCTAAATTTAGCCTTACGTTTTGCCCACGTTATCACCGGGATTGCGTGGATCGGTGCTTCATTCTATTTTGTTTGGTTGGATAACCATTTACAAAAGCCGCCACAATGGAAAGATGATAAGGGCATTGTTGGTGATTTGTGGGCGATTCATGGTGGTGGTTTCTATGAGGTTGCAAAATACAAACACGGCCCTGAACAACTACCAGAAATCCTACATTGGTTTAAATGGGAAGCTTACAGCACTTGGCTAACGGGCATTTTGCTGCTGAGCCTGATGTTTTATGTCGGCGCCGATATTTATCTTATCGATCCTAGTATTGCGCCATTATCGCAAGGTGTAGCGATTGCGATTGGTGTCGGGGTTATTGCTGGTGGCTGGGTGGTGTATGACTTGTTGTGCCGCACCGCGCTCGCGGGCAATGGTGTGTTACTTGGCCTTATCTTAATGGTGCTAATCACGGCGCTTT
>Ga0209291_1003472_pt1 | contig 11620 bp, 12 predicted proteins | sample GOMGulsemesocosm_FD_184633 | JGI IMG/M metagenome (GOLD analysis project Ga0209291, IMG submission 184633) | Methane-oxidizing microbial communities from mesocosms in the Gulf of Mexico - GOM9B Gulf of Mexico (SPAdes) (version 2) | ecosystem: Environmental > Aquatic > Marine > Cold seeps... | reverse complement strand
AGTCGCCAAATCTTTTAATTTGGCTTTTAAAATCGACAAAATAAAAACAAAATCTAAAAGCTCATGGCTTGTGCCGACACGAAAATCCGTGGATTTTCTGCCCCGCACTATTCATAGCTAAACGTTGCCACACATTTGAGAAAAACCGAATGAAAGACAAAAATCACTTAATTAGATTGATAATAATTTTAGGAATTGGAATATTCCTATCATACCGAATTTATCAATTTCGATTTTCGAGTTTTTTATTTGACATTTTCATTGTTGGCGGAATTTCAATAATTGGAATCTTATTTTGGCTTTGGTCAATTAAAAAAGATTATAAGAAATATAAAGTGACTAAAAATAAACGATTTTGGATTGGAGGAATAATCGGAATTGTGTTTATCGGACTAATTTTCGGACTGTATCTGAAAAATAATGCGGAATTTAATAAACCGACTTTGATTCGTGTTTATTATGACGGAGATTTTAACGGAACAAGCATTGACTTCAAAACAGACGGAACTTACATCTTTGATAACTTCGCAATCGGATTTAGCCATTATGTTCACGGGAATTATAAAATAAATGGACAATTAATTACATTGGACAAAAAGGAGATAGATAATGTTATTAAAACTGACTTGCTCGAAATAAAAGATATTAAAGAAAACGGAATTGACTATTTGGCTGGAAAATATTTATTCCAAATAGAACCAAATGGAAAGGAAATTGAAAGAACTACGAAATTCCGAGTAGTTATTGATAACAGAAAATAAAAAACGTGTGGCAACAACGTGTATAATTAATGGCTAGTTCTCGCCTACTTACGAAAATCCTCGCGGATTTTCTATTCGGTTTTTATTTGCTAAATTAGGTACTTAAACACGCCACTAATCATACACAAGACCGTTGTAATGCATTCAAAAAAAATCAATAAGTGTTAAAAAAATCACTGAAATATTTAATAATCATTTTTGTCAACTCAATTTTATTGACAATTTTTCTCGCAATCTGGACAGATGAATTGGAACTGCAATTTAACGATTTAGTAAGACCTATCGAGTTTTTAAAACTGATTGGAATCACTATTCTCGGACTCGCTATATTGGGAAATGTAGCTTCAGTCTTTCGAAAGTTTAAAATTAACTCTGTAAAAAGAAAAATTAGAATTTCTACAATACTTATTTTACTGATTAGCTCATACTTTTACGTAGATTACTCAATGAAGATTTATACAAATAGATTTACAAATGGAGAACTGAGAAACGGAATTATGAAAAAAATAAGTCCAGTCGAGAATGGACTTGGAATGGGAACAAAAGGAGAAAATTTGACCGAAAAAGAATATTCAGAAATAACAAAAATCAGTTGGTTTCAAAAAGTACCTAAAAATGCAGAGAATATTTCTTACGAATATGATTACGAAGCATTTTTGCCCGATTATTCATTTTCTTTAAGCTACGATTTACCAATAGAAACTAAAGTAGATATTTTGAATTACGTAAATGATTCTTTTTCTAAAAAGCGAAGTTTTGAGATTATTGGAAATAAAATAAGAGTCACATATCATGAATTACGAATGTAAGTGGACTAATCAATAGAAAATACAAAAAACGCATAACAACAACACCTATAAAATAATACGGGTTTTGGTGTATAACCCAAGGGTTTGTGTATATTTACGAAGTCGCCAAACTTATAATATTTGGGTTTAAAACGACAAAGTTAAATCAAAATTTAAAAGCTTTGGCTTGTACCGACACGAAAATCTGTGGATTTTCTGCCCCGTACTATTCATAGCTAAACGTTATGGTTTATAAAAACTCAATATTTAAAAATAAATAAAATAATTGGGTAACATAAACCATTTTTAAGGAACTATATAACAGAAGAATTAACTTTAAAACAAAAACGTTTAGATGAAAAACAAATTTAAAAACTACCTCAAACTCGGAATTCTACTATTCGGAATTTCCATTACACTTCTGAATTGCCAAAAGGATGATTCAATTATTAATGTCAATGAAAATGTAGAAAACCTCGATAATGGATATTCGATATCTATCATTAATAAAGAAGAAGTCTTTCAAAATAAAACTATCGCTGATAAAATTTCATCTGTTTTAAAAACTAAAACAACTACTAACACAAGTAAAGTTACTAATGATGAACATGGGTTTACTATTCATACAGATAATGTAAAGTATATAGAAAAAGATAATTATCATTCATATACTTTTTATGTAGAAAGATCTTATGAAAGTAATATTATTGAAAACTTGTTATTAACACTAAAAGATGATGGCAGCTATAAACCTCTTTTAGTACAATATAGTAATGAAAACTCAGAACAATCTATTGATAACAATACAACTGTTAATTTTATTGAATTGGAAGATAACTTTGATTACAACCAATTGTTAACTATGAGTAGAGATTGTTATATAATTAGTGTGAAACATCAAGGAACAAATGATGGAGATACGTACATCGATCTTAATGATTGTCTACAGTATAACCCTGGTGGATGTGATGCAATAGTTACATGGGGAGGTGACTGTGCACAACAATATAATGACAATAGTTTAACAGATGGAGATACAAGTGGTGGTGGACAAAATTCTACAGATAATCCTGATCCTGATAACAGTACTGACACTTCAAACCCTGATACATCTAATACAGATACCTCAAATACTGATACATCTGGGCCATTTTCAGGGATTTCAGGTACTAATACTGGTACTGATGGTACTTCTTCTACTTCTGGCGATGAAACTATAGATAACACCAATAATAATGAGGTAATCGGCAACAATGATGAGTGTTTAATGGTAGATTTAAATGGAAATTGTTTCGATGTTGTTACCTCTCCTATCATAGTAGAAATTGAGCCAGCAATAGGTGACCCTTGTAACCAACTTAACGATATTATTGACCCAAATAAAGCTAACATTAAACCTAAATTAGAAGCATTAAAAACAACTTTAGCACAAGCTGGTGAAAACGGTGTGCAATTTTCTAATGATTCTGGAACATTTACAAATACTGACTTAACTCCTACGGCAACCAATAGTATTGATTTTGCAGCAGGTGGAAATAATTATGGAGGAGTACATACGCATCCAACATATGCTACTTACCCAATGTTTTCTTGGTCAGATGTAAATAATTTAGTCAGGTTATACCAATTAGCTAGTAATGAAAATAAAAATAAAGTAACTTTTATGTTAGTTAGTTCGGAAAATTCTGCTACAGCTGGAGAAGTTTATGCCCTTAAAGTTGATGATTTTATAGCATTTAGAAATAGAATGACACTTGATAAAACTAATATTAGAGCAAAAAAGAGAAATTTAAACTTTGGCTCTACTGATGATCAACTAATTGACGCATTAAACAACGAACTTGGCACGGAGTATGCAAGTGATACTAATGGGGAGAAAGCTTTTCTTAACTATTTTAACGATTTTAATATATCATTATACAAAGCTAATGATGATATTAGTAATTGGAATAAATTAGAATTACAATTTGATGGATCAGTAGCAGAAACACCTTGCAATTAATAATATAAAATTAAAAAGAATATGAAAATTATATATACATTACTCATTACACTATTACTTACTACAATAAGTAACGCACAATCACCTGTTATCGATATTGAAGACCTTAGATTTCGTACAAGTATCGATAATGCTTATTATAAAGATGTTAATAATTTTTACGACAACTTTGAAGGAACTTGGTTATACACTAACGGAACAACATCTTTTAAAATAGTATTGACCAAAGAAGAGATTAATTATACAGGGAAATATTATGAAGATGAAATTATTGGTGAATACCAATATATTGAAAATGGTGTCGAATTGATAAATACATTAGGGAATACTGACACTTACAATATAAGTATTTGGGGAAGCCGCTTACTTAAAAGCCATGCGCGCCCTGTTTGCAATGATTGTCCAATTGACGAACGTCGTTTACGTATAGCATTTACAGATCATACGAGAAATGGCTTAAGTGCTCAAGTTACCTTAAAGAAAATTATGGTTGGTAGTCAGCAGGCCTTAGAGGCTTTCATTTGGGGTAACGGTGTTGGAGTAATTGACCCAAACAATCCTCCTACGCATACTACAATGACTATACCTTATGGAACATTTACATTTATAAAACAGTAAAAACAAACCATAACAACACCTATAAATAATACGGACTTTAGTGATTAACACTGAAGTCCGTGTTAATTTAATAGTTCGCCAAGTTTTTAGTGTTTGTTTTTTAAAATGGCAAGCTAAAAACAAAACAAAAAGCTATTGCCTTGTGCCGATACGAAAATCCGCGGATTTTCTACCCCGCACTATTCATAGCTAAACGTTGGGCTTAATTAAAAATAATGAACTTAACCAAACTGCAATTAAATAATATTAAAGTTAATTTGCCTAATGCGAAAGACTTACTTCACGGTGAAGATACTGATTATAACATGTTGTTTGTAAGTGTATTTGACCATTGGCTATCTGAAAAAGAATGCGATCAAATTTATGAAAAAACTTCTCACGAATTAACCGAAAGACGAAACAAATTTGAAGGATTAATAAAAGACTTATATAGTTTGACAGACACATATATCTGGAGATTCAAGCGTCATTACCGAGTATTTGTTTATAAACCTAACACTTTAAAACACTTGTTGTTAAATTGTGATATTAAAAATCAGACTTGGCAAACTGGAAAAAGATATGATGTATTGCTTCCCAAACTTGAGGCTATATATAGTGAGGAATGGGATTGGACTAACATTATTTGGTATAGAAAAAAAGAAAAAATAGCACCTTTAATTGACATTGTGAAGAAATCAGGATTATATATCCTCGAAAAGAAAAACTAAGCCCAACAACACCTATAAATAATACGTTTTTCGGGGTTTAATTCAAAGGTTTGTGTATTTTTACGAATAACGCCAAATCTTTTAATTTGGCTTTTGAAAACGACAAACTAAAAACAAAACAAAAAGCTTATGGCTTGTGTCGACACGAAAATCCGCGGATTTTCTGCGCCGTACTATTCATAGCTAAACGTTATGGTTTATTAAAACTCATACTTTTGAAAAAAAAGCAAAATAATTGGGTAACAAAAACCATTTTTAAGGAACTATACATATAGAAGAATTAACTTAAAATCAAAACGTTTAAATGAAAAACAAATTTAAAAACTACCTCAAACTCGGAATACTTCTTTTTGGTATTTCCATTACACTTCAGAATTGTCAAAAAGATGATGCAATAATTAATCTTGATCAAAATGTAGAAAACCTCAATGACGGATATTCTATATCTATTATCAATAAAGAAGAAGTCTTTCAAAATAAAGTCATAGCAAATAATATTTCAACTGTTATAGAAACTAAAAAAAACATTAACTCTGCTAAAATCACTAATGATGAACATGGTTTTACTATTCATACAGATAATGTGAAATATATAGAAAAAGACGCTTACCATTCATATACTTTTTCTATAGAAAGAAATTATGAAAGTAACATTATTGAAAATTTATTATTGTCTCTAATGGATGATGGTAATTATAAACCTTTTTTAGTTCAATATAGTAATGAAAATTCTGAACTATATATTGATAATAGCACCTCTGTTAATTTTATTGAATTGGAAGACAATTTTGATTATAATAGTTTGCTAACTATGAGTAGAGATTGTTATATAATAAGTGTAAAGCATCAAGGCGCAAATAATGGTGAGACATATATTGACCTTAATGATTGTCTACAATACAACCCTAGTGGTTGCGATGCATTAGTAACATGGGGTGGAGATTGTGCTCAACAAGAGCATGATAATAGTTTTGTTGATGAAAACCCAAGTAGTGGAGGTGGATCAAATACTACAAATGACCCTAACCCAGATTTTGGTGTTGATACATCAAATCCAATAGATACATCAACTGATACATCTGATCCTTTTTCTGGAATTTCAGGAACTAACACAGGTACGGATGGCTCTTCTTCAACTACAGTAGATGAAACAGTAAGTGACGACAATAATAATGATGTTATAAATAACAATGATGATTGTTTTACGAATACACTTGGAGATTGTTCAGATGTTGTCACCTCACCAGTTATGCTACCAAAACCTGACCCAAACTTAAGAAAACTAAAAACACTCACTGATTACTCTGATATAAAATTAAAAATAGCCGATTTCGTTTCTCGTGTTCCAGGAGATGGTACTGAAGATGGTGCTCAATATGATTTATTAAGTGCTCCATTTGAACCATTATCTTTTCAAGAAGTGCCCCCTGAAACAACAACTTATAATAACACTCATTTTCCTGACATAAGAAGCAATACTAGCCTATCTTTGCATATGCACCCAAAAAACTCTATATTACCTAATGGACAAATTTTCCAAAACATACCTGTTTTTTCTATAGGTGATATTGATGGGTTTTTACAAGACGTTCATGAATTTGACAATGAAGACTATACTGAGATGTTAGTTTCAGATGCTGGTGTTTTTGCTTTGAAGGTTACTGATCCCGAAAGAGCAGATTTTATAAACAGTAAATTTGAAAGAACAAAATTTAAAAAACAATTTGACGAAAATTTTAGTGAGAACATAATTGACCTTCCATTTAATACCACAAATGAAGAAATAATTAAAATTTTAGTAAATCTTATTAATAATTTTCAATTTGATAATGAAAATGAAAATGCATTGCAAACTGGACTTGGTATCACGCTCTATCAAGCTACACTAGACTCTAACAACAATGTAACCTCTTGGTCAATAGCTAATTAAACATATAAATCAAAAAGAATGAAAAATATATTATATATACTTGTCCTAATTTTGAGTACATCAACTATTGCTCAAGAAACCATTATACCTTTAGAAACTTTGAAGGATTTTAATTATGCTCATAGTATTCAAAACTCTGCTTATTATTTTAAAGATATTAATAATCATTTAGATAAATTTACTGGTACTTGGAAATATGAAACTGCAACCGAAAGTTTGGAAGTTACTTTTATAAAAATCCCTCATAAATTTCGTAGTGGTAATTATAAAGATGTATTAAGCGGTCAATTTAAATACACTCAAAATAATATAACTATAATCGATACAGCAATATTAGATGTAGAAGATTATGGCTTTTTTATTTATGGAGGTAAGTTTTCCAATACTAATACAATCAAACTATTTTATAGTGAACCAGATGACGAAAGAGATTGGCAGGCGAGTGTTTCTTTAGAATATGTAGCACCTAGTGGTATAGGTTTACCTTCCAAATTAAATTGGCAAATAAATACTACTACAAGAGTCCTAACTTCAGGTCTATGGGTTATCCCATATAAAGTGCCAGCAAATTTAGTGCTAGTAAAACAATAGTTTATATTTTTTTATAGACAAAAAGCACAAACTTTATACGTTTGTGCTTTTTGTTTGTAATATAGCTGATTGACCCAGTAGACAACTGAACTAAATTAAAACAAACCATAACAACACCTATAAAACAATACGGGTTTTGGTGTTAAATCCTATGTTTTGTGTAAATTTACCTAATCGCCAAATCTTTTAATTTGGCTTTTATAAAACGACAAAATTAAAATCAAAACTTAAAAGCTCTTGGCTTGTGCCGACACGAAAATCCGCGGATTTTCTACCCCGTACTATTCATAGCTAAACGTTGTAGCCAATTATAAAAAATGAAAATAAAATTAATACTAATTACACTTTGTGGCTTATTTTTTGGTTGTGCAAAATCAAAAAAAAATCAACAATCAGACACCAAGCCTGAAAAAGTTACAATTATTACAAAATCACTATTAGACAATGTCCGTCTGGCCATAAATCCAAAATTTAAAGATTGGGTGTTATTTGAAAATGGGACTTATATAATTTTTGATGATATAAGTACAATATCTGATATCGAAAAAGAAGCTATAGAACTAATGAAAGAATTCGGACCTGTATATGCAGGCTCTTCTGCAGGAGATTTTAATGTTATCAATTTAACTGAAACTAAAGGATGGATAGTTTCTGGACATGGTTATGGAATGTATACATATGTTAGCCCTGAAGAGTTAGACGAAAACAATCCTACAGATCTTAGTATTGGATTATCTGGTCGTTCAAAAAGGAATAGTGACGGTTTAAACCCAATTATAATACATACTAATAAAAAATAAAAACTGGCAACAACAACACCTATAAAATAATACGGGTTCTGGTGTATAACCTAGAGGTTTGTGTATATTTACGAAGTCGCCAAACTTATAATATTTGGGTTTAAAACGACAAAGTTAAATCAAAATTTAAAAGCTTTGGCTTGTGTCGATACGAAAATCCGCGGATTTTCTGCCCCGTACTATTCATAGCTAAACGTTGTGTGTAATTGAAAATTATACTTTATGAAATTTTATGTGACAATCTTATTTTTTTCAATTATGCAATTATCAGCACAAAATGTAGCTCATATTGAAAAAAACTGCGATTCATACTTACAATCTGTAATCCAGATCCCAAATTCAAATTCAACTCCAAATAATTATTTTCAACTTGGAGAATGTTATATGAAATCTGGACAAGAAACAAAAGCTATAAAACTATTCAAAAACATAATAAAAAGTAAATATTATGAATGGAGTTATTTAAGTGACAACCCCAAAGAATACCGATGGCATAACTATAAACACAACGCTTCAAGAAATTTATATCATATTTACAATAAAAAAAAAGATTATAAAAACGCACTAGATTATTACACACTTTCGCGAAAAGTACATAGAGAATTCATAGATTGTGGAACTGGACTATATTTAATTAATGTAAGAGAAAAAGTTACATATGGTGAATTATTACTAATGAACAATAATTATATAAAGGCTAAAGAAAATATTTTATATCATGCTTTTGAGGACGATATATTTGACAAAAAATACCAAGAACTCCTATTCAAAATTTTTAATAAAAAAAATAATTTGTTAACTACGCTGGATAAAGCTTTAAACAAAATAAACCGTGAAGAGCCAAAATATGAAAATTACCCAACAAGATTTTATATAATTTTTTTAGGTGCTAAAATATTACTGCCAGAAGCTTTCGAAAACGAACATGTGAAATTTAATAAAGAAAAAACTTTCAACAAAATACACTCTTCTAAGTTTTACCTTTTTTTGAAAGAGTTAAAATAAAAACTACACACAACAACACCTATAAATAATACGGTTTTCGGTGTGTAAAAACTAAAGCTTGTGTATATTTACATTCATCGCCAAATCTTTTAATATTTGGCTTTTATAAAACGACAAAATTAAAAACAAAATCTAAAAGCTCATGGCTTGTGTCGACACGAAAATTCGCGGATTTTCTGCCCCGTACTATTCATAGCTAAACGTTGGCAGTAATTAAAAAGCAGAAATCAAAATAACAAATATGAATAAATTAACAACAACAGTCTTTTTACTTTTAGTATCAATTATCGGATTCTCTCAAAATGTTGAAAATTATCTTCAAACCGAAAAAGTAATAAAATTTGATAATAAGGAATTTAATTTAGTTTGGGGCACACATCCAAATGAAGTTTATTATAAGCAAGAGTACTTAACGAAAGACCAAAATATTGAGAAATTCAAAACAATGGTTACAATTGACTTTCTTAAAGGAGATTTTGAAATTAAGGACTTGGTTAATGGAAAAATACAAGAACTTGAAAACGCTAAGAAATCCAATCCAATCATAAACTGGACTGTATTGGAAAAAGATGGAGAAACAATACTTGATTTTTTAATGAGTGTAAGTTCAAAAGACGGAAAAGAGTTATTAGTCATTGAAAGGAATATTTATAGATACACTAAAAGAGCAAACGGATTATTACTCTTTGCTGTAAGTGATAGAGCATACAAAAGTGAAATAGATGCTTTTTTTAAAAACCTGAAAGAAAATAAGAATGATTTAATCATTAAAGTTGGAAGTTTCAAAATCCCTAAAATTAAACCGAAAAAATAAAAACTACTGCCAACAACACCTATAAATAATACGTTTTTTAGTACTTAGACCGAAGGTTTGTGTATATTTACGATTATCGCCAAATCTTTTAATTTGACTTTTTTAAAACAACAAAATAAAAACAAAACCGAAAAGCTTATGGCTTGTGCCGATACGAAAATCCGCGGATTTTCTGCACCGTACTATTCATAGCTAAACGTTAGCATTAATAAAACTAGACTAAACCTAAAAATTGAATGGCTAAAATTTCACTTTTTAAAAAAGGAGACATAATTTTAACAAATCCAGAAGAAAACTTTTATGGAATAGCAGTTGTATTATCTGAAACTGAAAAAACTCCTGAGGCATATCCTAGATGTCATATTGCAATTACACCATTGATTTTTAACCGAAAAATTCAATTTACAGAATTGAATATTGAAGAATTAAAACCGTTGGAATTTGAACGCAATTATAAGTTAAAAGACAAAGAAGAGTTTAGCAAAACAGAAATTTGTATTGGAGTTTATACTCGGAGAAATAAACAGAGTTTTGAGATTTTGGGAAATATAAACTCTGAAAATGTTTATAATGGACCTTTACCTTTTGAGCCGTTAATTGATTTAGAAATTACTTTTCCTTTATGTGGTGAGGCTGGAAATTATTTAGGAAGGGAAGCATATATAAATTGGGAAAGAAAAAATACTAATGCTAACAACACCTATAAATAATACGGGTTTTAGCGCTTAATTCAGTACGTAAGCGCATATTTACATTCATCGCAAAATCTTTTAATTTGGCTTTTATAAAACGACAAAATTAAAAACAAAACAAAAAGCTTATGGCTTGTGTCGACACGAAAATCCGCGGATTTTCTGCCCCGTACTATTCATAGCTAAACGTTAGCGGTTATTTGAAAATGATGAAATTGAAATCACATATGGGTGATGAGCTCCAAAAGCAGATGAAAATGTGGTTTCAGGAACATCCAGAAGTTAAGCATACTTGGGACAAAAACACCCTAAGAATATGGCATCCATTTAGCCCAGGTAAATTCTTCAATTTTGATTTTAGTCAAAATTCGGTTGTAATAGAATACGAGAATAAAAGAGCTGAATTTAAAAAAGAAAGATTCAAAAATTTAGAAGAACAAGTTTTTAGAATTCGAGGATTTTGGATTAACGAATTATTGACAAAGAAAGAGCTTGAAATTCGAAGACCAAAAATCTTGGAAGAACAATTTTCACTGTTGATGACAAATCAAAAATATGGACAGGTTCTGACTTTAGATGGAAACCTGTTTACTGGATGGGGAGATGTTTTTAAGGTTTTCAATGATTTAGAAAGTGCGAAGAATTATGGATTTGAAAAGCTAGATTCAGGATTCGAATGCTCGATCTTTAATTCTAATTATGAATTGATTGAAGAAATAAAATAACAAACCGCTAACACTGTGTAAAAATGCATTAAAACCCATTTTACACTAAACGTTGTAATGCATTCAAAAAAAATCAATAAGTGTTAAAAAATCACTGAAATATTTAATAATCATTTTTGTCAACTCAATTTTATTGACAATTTTTCTCGCAATCTGGACAGATGAATTGGAACTGCAATTTAAC
>Ga0209291_1003471_pt1 | contig 11627 bp, 8 predicted proteins | sample GOMGulsemesocosm_FD_184633 | JGI IMG/M metagenome (GOLD analysis project Ga0209291, IMG submission 184633) | Methane-oxidizing microbial communities from mesocosms in the Gulf of Mexico - GOM9B Gulf of Mexico (SPAdes) (version 2) | ecosystem: Environmental > Aquatic > Marine > Cold seeps | place... | reverse complement strand
ATCTAGAGATAAAGGATTTATGATTTGGGTAGATTTACGTGATCGTTACGGAATTACACAACTTATTTTTGATGAGGAACGTACACCTGCTGATATGATGGAAAAAGCAAAATCTCTAGGTAGAGAATTTGTGATACAAGTTACAGGAACTGTTATTGAGCGTGAATCTAAAAACGCTAAAATGGCTACCGGAGACGTAGAGCTTTTAGTTAGCAAACTAGAGATACTAAATGAAGCTAAACTTCCACCTTTCACTATTGAAGATGAAACTGATGGTGGCGAGGAATTACGTATGAAATATCGTTATTTGGATATTCGTCGTAATCCGGTAAAAAATAGCTTAATGTTCCGTCATAAAGTAGCGATGGAAGTTCGTAAGTACTTGTCTGATCAAGAATTCATTGAAGTAGAAACACCATACTTAATTAAATCTACTCCAGAAGGAGCACGTGATTTTGTGGTCCCTTCTCGTATGAATGAAGGGCAGTTTTACGCATTACCACAATCACCACAAACATTCAAGCAGTTGTTGATGGTTGGTGGAATGGATAAATACTTCCAAATAGTAAAATGCTTTAGAGATGAAGATTTACGTGCCGACAGACAACCAGAATTCACACAAATTGACTGTGAAATGGCATTTGTTGAGCAAGAAGACATCTTGAATATTTTTGAAGGATTAACACGTCACTTATTAAAAGAAGTAAATGGTGTTGAAATAGAGAAATTTCCAAGAATGTTATATGATGATGCAATGCGCATCTACGGAAACGACAAACCAGACATCCGTTTTGGAATGGAGTTTGGAGAATTAAACGAAGTAGCACAACATAAAGAATTCAAAGTATTTAACGATGCTGAATTAGTTGTTGGTATTGCCGTTCCTGGAGGAGCAAAGTATACAAGAAAAGAAATTGATAAATTAATTGACTGGGTTCGTCGTCCACAAGTTGGCGCACTTGGTATGGTATATGTAAAATGTAATGAAGATGGTTCATTTAAATCATCAGTAGATAAATTTTACAATCAAGAAGATTTAAAAAATTGGGCAGAAACAACTGGTGCTAAAGCTGGTGATTTAATCTGTATATTATCAGGAGGAATAACAAAAGTACGCGCACAATTAAGCGCCTTACGCATGGAAATGGCAGAACGTTTAGGATTAAGAGACCCTAAAGTATTTGCTCCATTATGGGTAATTGATTTCCCATTATTAGAACTTGATGAAGAAACTGGGCATTATCACGCAATGCACCACCCATTTACATCACCTAAACCAGGTCAGTTAGAATTATTAGATAGCAAACCAGGAGAAGTAAAAGCAAATGCATACGATTTAGTATTGAACGGAAATGAAATCGGTGGAGGTTCTATCAGAATTCATGACAAGCAAATACAAGCAACCATGTTAAGACATTTAGGTTTTTCTGATGAAGAAGCAAAAGCGCAGTTCGGATTCTTAATGGACGCTTTTGAATACGGAGCACCACCACACGGAGGTTTAGCTTTTGGACTAGATAGATTAGTAGCTATTTTAGGAGGACAAGAAACTATTAGAGATTTCATTGCGTTCCCTAAAAACAATTCAGGTAGAGATGTTATGATTGACGCTCCTGCTCCATTAGACAAAGAACAATTAAAAGAACTAAGTTTACAATTAGATCTAAAAGCATAAAACCAAAACCCTGCAATTGCAGGGTTTTTAGTTCTCTTTAATAATAGTATGATTAAAGCTTTAAAAATAATTGGCATTATCATAGGGATATTAATCGCAGCATATGCTTTATTAATCCTCAACTTTAATGGCCCAATAAAACCAAAACATATTCCTAAAAAAGGTGTTTTCGAACATTCTGCACACTATATTGATCCAGAAAAAGCTCTTTTAAATGAAGGGTTCGAAGTTTGTGATGAAAATTTCATTTTACAATACTACAACCCGGAAAGAGCTACTTATAGCAAAGGAAAAAATGGGTTAAGAAATTTTGTGCTTTCAAACTACAAGAGCAATAATTATACTGACTCTGGATATTTAAATATACGTTTTATAATTAATTGCAAAGGTGAAGCCGGAAGATATATCATTCATGAAAACAATTTAGATTTAGAACCTCAAATTTTTAATAAAGACTTGGTAGCTCAACTTTTCAAAATAACTACTCAATTAAAAAATTGGAATCCTAATTTTTTTCATAATGAGCACAGGGATTCATATATGTACATTTCATACCGAATAGAAAATGGAGAAATCACCGAAATCATTCCTTAGTCTTTTATTTTTATTACTAATTATTTCGTGTAGTGATAAAAAAGAAGATCCTCTTGTTATTCTTGAATATGGAAAAAATTATCAAGGCAGTACACGAAGCTTAAATGCATTAAAAAAAGTTACTGAATTAGACGGCACTAATTCAGAAGCATACAGAGAATTATCCATCCCTTATTTAAAAAGAGGTTTGCCGCATTTATGGAAAAAACACATGGATAAATCCATTGAGTTAAACGCTAAAGAATGGCAAGGTTACAGAGGCTATAACTACTTATGGTTTTACCGAGATTATAAAAAAGCCATTGCTGATTTTAACGCATTAGATACTATTACCCCTAATTTTATTGACGCACCTCAAGGACACAGTGTTGACTACTGGAGAGGAATTGCCTATTTAGGACTGAAAGATTATAAAAACTCAATTCATTATTTCGATAAATATATTGAGAAAGAAACAAAAGACACTGGAGAAGACTGGGTAGAAATGACAGCTTTCCTATATGAAGGAATAGCACATTATGAAAATAAAAATGACACTTTAGCGCTACGAAGCATCAATAAATTATTAAAATACTCCAATAATAATTATGCTGATGGGAATTACTACAAAGCATTATTTCTAGAAAAGAAAGGAAATTATAAAGATGCATTAGAATTAACTAATTTAGCCATTGAAAATTATAAAGAAGGATATTACAATTACAGACCATACGTAGAAACACTACGACAAATATATATGGAGGATTTATTGCTCCTAAAAGAACGATTGAGCAAAAAACAACCTATTTAATTTAAAGACATGAAAAAAATCATCACTATACTAAGTAGTATCATCTTGTTTTCTACAAGTTGTAACTCACCAAAGGAAACTAAAGAAGAAGAAACATCAGCGCCAAAATACGTTGCTGAAGCACATTCTTATGCACAACCAAATAATGCAGTTGTTAAACATTTGAGTTTAGATATTGATGTTGATTTTAAAAAAGAGGTTATTAGCGGAACAGCATCATATAGTATCGAAAACAACAACGCTACTGAAATCATTTTAGATAGCAAGTTTTTAGATATTCAAAAAGCTGAAGCTGATGGAAAAGAAACCAAATTTACCTTAGGTAATTTTGATGAAAATTTAGGACAGCCTTTAAAAATAGACATCACTCCAGACACTAAAAACATTACGATACATTATTATACCACTAGTGAAACAGAAGCCTTACAATGGCTAAACTCACAACAAACAGCCGATAAAAAACATCCATTTTTATTTACTCAAGGGCAAGCAATCTTAACTAGAACATGGATTCCTATTCAGGATAGCCCACAAATTAGAGTTACTTACGATGCTACTGTTAAAGTTCCTTCAGAATTGATGGCAGTAATGAGTGCTGAAAATCCAAAAGAAAAATCTGCTGATGGCGTTTATCATTTTAAAATGAAACAACCGATATCCCCATATTTAATTGCTTTAGCAATTGGTGATGTAGAATATAAAGCCATCAGTAACAGAACAGGTGTATATGCCGAAAAATCGATGTTAACGAAAGTACACAACGAATTTTCTGACATGGAAAAAATGGTTGCTTCTGCCGAAAAACTGTATGGAAAATACGCATGGGATCAGTTCGATATTATTGTACTACCTCCGAGTTTCCCTTTTGGAGGAATGGAAAACCCAAGATTAACTTTTGCAACACCAACAGTTATTGCTGGAGATAAAAGTTTAACATCACTTGTCGCACACGAGTTGGCACACTCATGGTCAGGTAATTTAGTTACCAATGCAACTTGGGAAGATTTCTGGCTAAATGAAGGGTTTACTGTGTATTTTGAAATGCGAATTATGGAAGCTCTTTATGGTAAAGAACGAGCTGAAATGTTAGCTTTAATAGGACAACAAGATTTAGAAGATGAACTAGAAGGGTTTAAAGACACTCCAAACGATACCAAACTAAAATTAGATTTAGAAGGAAGAAATCCTGATGATGGAATGAATAGTATCGCATATGATAAAGGATACTTATTTTTACGAACTTTGGAACAAACTGTTGGTCGTGAAAAGTTTGATGTATTCTTAAAAAACTACTTTCAAACACATGCGTTTTCTACAATGCATACCAAAAAATTCATCAGCTACTTAAATGAAAACTTATTAGTTAAAAACAACATTACTTTTAATACCGACGAATGGATTTACAACCCAGGTATCCCAACTAATCATGTAGTGATTTTATCAGATAAATTTGCAACTGTAGAAAAAGTACTACAACAATGCATCGATAATAGCGCTGTAGACACAAACGCAACTAAAGATTGGACTCCACAAGAATGGGTTCATTTTATTAGAAACTTCCCTATAAACATGGAAATCAAACATTTTGAAATGTTTGACAAAGCATACAATTTAACTAATTCTACCAATTCATATATTAGTATGGTTTGGTTTGAGCAATCAATACTTCATAACTATCGTGGAAATAATGTAGATAAAAAAATTGAAGAATTTTTAATTAATGTTGGACGTCGTTGGTATGTAACTACTATTTTTAAAGCGTATAAAAAAAGTAACAAGTTGGAAGAGGCTAATGAAATTTACAATAAATCACGTGCTAATTACCATTCCGTTACCGCTAACACAATTGATAAATTACTAGGTTTTAAAAATTAATAGCATTTAAAAATGAAATACATCCTTTACATAGTATTTATAGCTGTATTAACTTCAATAAGTTACGGTTATTATATAAAAACTAATGACGAGTTGCTTGGAAACAAATTAATCGGACTAGCAGTTGTAGGTTTCTTTTTAGTATGGATGCCATTATTTATGTTTCATCGATACAAAAACAAGGACCTTAAAAAGTATATGATTACTGATAAAACCATCAAAAAAATAAAAGACGAGGCAGAAACCTTTTTAGATTAAAGTTTGAAAGGAGTTGTACGGTAAAAAATAAAGACTACATTTGCACTAATTATTATCATAATACAATTAAAATGACAGGTACAGTAAAATTTTTTAATGACTCTAAAGGATTTGGATTCATTACAGACGACGCATCAGGACAAGACATCTTTGTTCACGTTACAGCAATCGATGGAGATTCTCTTAACGAAGGAGACAAAGTAGAATATGCTGAAGAAGATGGAAAAAAAGGAAAAATAGCTACTAATGTAGAAGTTATCGGATAATTTATTATCTTTTTCAAAAAGCAAAAAAAAGCGTAACAGTAATGTTACGCTTTTTTATTTTATAATATTTTATTATCTACAAAGCGACACCTAATAGTTTTCGATATAACAACAGTGCATTACTGTCCGTCAAAGAAGCTATATAACTAGATATACTTAGTAATCGCTTATACAAATCATCACTATAGAACCCCTCTTCTTCTGGTAAAGTTTTTATTATCAACTTATCATAACTTGTAAGCTTTCCAGTAGCGTTATTATTCACTGCAACAGTATATACTTCTAATAATTTAGAAAGAACACGATACCCAATAATCTCTTTTTCGATAACCTCATCACTTTGATAAATTTTATCAATACTAATTTTTATGATATCATTTATTTGAGATTCATAAATACATTTATCAAGTAAACCACAACTAAACTCACCTTGTAAAATAGCTTCTTCATTTTTCATAAAAACAGATGCTGCCTCTGTAATCAAAGCGCTAATAGCTAATGCACGTAAATAGGCTACTCTTGTTTTTGTAGTTGTTAACGATTTATAGGTATCTATATTAATAGTTTTCTTAACTAAATTAATCAAGTACTCCAATGCAAACTCTTCGTCTATAAGTCCTAGATTAATCCCATCTTCAAAATCAATTATAGTATAACAAATATCATCGGCGGCTTCTACTAAAAAAGTTAAAGGATGTCGTGAAAAACTAATAGCTGTACCTTCACTCCTCTGTTGTAAACCTAAATCGGCTGCTACATCTTGAAACAAGGCTTTATCATCTTGAAAAAAACCATATTTTTTATCAGCAATATGCGTCGTTGGTTTTATAGGCAGGGATTCCTTAGGATATTTCATAAAAGCACCTAGTGTTGCATAGGACAATCGTAAGGCCTCTTTCTTTTCTGTAAGAATTTTAAATCCGTTTGCATTTCCTTCAAAACTTACTAAATCCTGATATTGCTTATCCGTTAAATCCTTTTTAAAAACAAGTCCGTTTCCAGTTTTAAAAAATTCTCCTATAGATTTCTCTCCAGAATGACCAAAAGGAGGATTTCCAATATCGTGTGCCAAAGCAGCAGTTGCAGTAATTGCTCCAAAATCGTTTGATTTATAGCCTAAATCATGTTCTAAATGCGGGTACTTTTTTAACAACTCCTTCCCTACTACCCTTCCTAACGATCGTGCCACTACTGAGACTTCTAAACTATGCGTAAGCCTTGTATGCACAAAATCTGTCTTTGACAAAGGAATTACCTGAGTTTTATCCTGCAAACTTCTAAAAGCTGACGAAAATATAATTCTATCATAATCAACCTCAAACCCTAATCGATTTTCATCTTGTTCTTTACGTAGTCTTTTATTTGTATCTCCATATCGCTTAAGCGACAATAATTGATCCCAATTCATCATACTTCAGTTTTTACAATTAACATTTACTTAATATTTAAGCATATTCATTTACGATACAATAACACAACGATTATACAACAGTAACATTACAACAACATACTTGGTTTTTCTTTGCAAAAAAAATAAACACAGCAAAAAATGAAAAAATTATTATTACTAATTTCCTTATTTACTACTATTGCTTTTGCACAAGATAAGGTTCAAATATCGGGAAAAGTTTTAGATGGAGAAATGGATAATGAACCTTTATTAGGGGCAACAGTTATAATAAGCGGAACAACTACCGGTACACAAACTGATTTTGATGGTAACTACGTTCTAGAAGTATATCCAGGGACTTATACTTTAGAATACAGTTATGTAGGATATAACTCTACTAAGGAAAATATTATACTAAACGCAAACAAAACTATAAATAAAACATTAGAAGCAAATTCTCTAGAGCAAGTAATTATTGTTGCAGAAACCAATAGAGAAAAAGAAAACACTTTATTAATTGCACAGAAAAAAGCTGTTGAAATTAAACAACAAATCGGAGCTCAAGAATTAGCAAAAAAAGGAGTATCTGATTTAGCGACAGCAGTAACAAAGGCCTCAGGAATTTCTAAACAAGAAGGTTCAAATACTATTTTTGTTAGGGGGTTAGGTGATAGATACAATTCAACAACATTAAATGGGTTACCACTTCCTTCAAACAACCCCTCAACTAAAAATATTGGGTTAGATATTTTTACAACCGATATTGTAGCATTTATTGATATTAGTAAAACATATAACAATAAAATTTATGGAGATTTTGGTGGTGCCAATATAAACATTGTTTCTAAAAACCATAAAGGAAAAGGAAAGTTGAAAATTGGTTACGGAAGCGGTTACAATTCTAATGCAATTAATGTCGATAATTTCTATTTACAAGATGGTCCAAATTATTTTGGTTTTTACGATCAGAAACAACCAAACAATCCACTATCAGGTTATAACTTTTCTACAAGTCTTGACAGAGATACTAAACCTCCTTTTAATCAGAGATTTTCCCTTACAGGAGGAACAAAATTTGATTTAGGGAATAACCGTAAACTGAGTATTTTTGCCACAGCATCATTTGATAATGATTTTAAACAAAAGGAAGGGTTTTCTAAAGGAAACATAAACACTTCGGGCATAGCAAACTCTGATTATACTTTTGAATCATACTCGTACAATACAAACTCCACTGGTATGGCAAATATTGCTTTCAAAGCAAATAACAATAATACGGTTAAGTTTAATACTTTATTCATCAACGCTACCAATCAAAATTTAAGTGATTATTCTGGTACAATAAATGTATTTGACAACGCTGAGAATGGTGGAGGATTCATCAGACGTTCTACCTTTAACAGAACCAAATTATTAGTAAATCAGTTATTAGGAGAGCACACTTTTAACGAAAAAATCAACCTCGATTGGGGTTTAGGGTACAATACTGTAAACAACAGCACCCCAGACAGAAGACAAGTGATGCTGGTACCCACTGACAATAGTAATCCAATTAGTTCACCAAAAACAGTATCTGACATTTCCGATTCTAACAGTCATCGTTATTTTGAAGAACTTAATGAAGATGAATTTGCAGTAAATATTACAAGCAGTTATCAATTTTCTAAAAATGAAGATGATAATTACAAAGGAAAAATTACTTTAGGGTATAGTGGTCGTTTCAAAACTGTAGGGCTTGAAGCAACACAATTCAATTTTGCAGTAAACAGAAATGCTGTACAACCCAATGTAGACCCTAATAATTTAGACACCTATTTTAATCAACAAAATTTAAATTCTGGGTTGTTTACTATCAAAACATTTAAAGGAGGTTTAGGAACTCCTAACGCTTTAGACCCACAAACATACGACGGAACACAAACAATTAATAGTAGTTTTGGAAGTATACAATATCGCGTACTTCCAAATTTTACAGCAGTTATTGGAGTAAGAGCTGAACAAGTAACACAAGATATTGAGTGGATAACTTCACTTAACCCAGAAGGAGATAAAAATTCATTTGACAAAATTGAAGTAATGCCTAATGCTTCTTTAAAGTATGAATTAACTGAAAAACAAAACTTAAAGTTTGCTGGAAGTAAATCATACACCTTGCCACAGTTTAAAGAAAGAGCTCCGTTTTTATATGAAGATGTTGTAGGGTCAAAGTTTGGAAATCCTGAACTTTATTCATCAACAAATTATAATGCAGACCTTGGGTGGGAATACTTCCCTAAATCTGGAGAAGTAATATCCATAACTGGTTTTGGGAAATTAATTCAAAACCCAATTAACGAAGCTGTTGTTGCTTCTGCAGCCAATGATATTTCTTGGGTGAATTCTGGAAAACAAGCTACCGTGTTTGGAATGGAACTTGAAATTAGAAAAGACATCTTTAAAATTAATAAAGAAAATGAGGAAGTTAATTTAAAAAGTAAACTAACAGCAGGGTTTAACGGAGCTTTTATGTCCTCAAATCAAGATTTCGATAGTGAAAAAGTTTCTAGAGAAACAGATCTTAATGTACAGTTTACAAATGAAAGTGGTAAAATAACTGGCGCTTCGGACATTTTACTTAATGGGGATGTTAGTTTCTTAAAAGAGTTTAGTAAAAACGGAAATATTTTAGCAACAATTGCTGGGAACTATTTTTCAGATAGAATACATGCTATTGGCTCAGCAGGAAAGGGAGACTTGATTGACGAAGGACTATTTACGCTGGATTTTATTCTTAAATCAAAAATCACTAAACGAATTAACGTAGGGGTATCTATAAAAAATATATTAGACTCAAAAGTAAAAAGATTTCAAGATAATGAAACAGGAAAAATAGCCGTAAAATCTTTTCAAAAAGGTATTAACGCTAGCATATCATTGAAGTACGATTTGTTTTGAAGTTAAAACGACCCTAATTAAAAAAGACTAGCCCAACGCTAGTCTTTTTTTTGTTCTCTATCTCTCTTTACTTTAAGATAACATTTACCCTTAATACTTAACAAATGGTTGATGATTTGGTAAAACTTGAACGTTATTAAAGCCATTAATTTGTAGTGTAATTAACAACAAATTAAAAAAAATGAAAAAATCAATTTTATTATTAGCTATTGCTGCAACAACAATCTTTACAAGTTGTTCAAATGACGACTCTAATGACATTGTAGCTCCAGTTTCTACAAATACTTTTACTGCTGATCCAACAAACTTCAAAGGAGACATAAATAGCGGAACTATTACTTTAGATGCTACAAAAACATATAATTTAACTGGAGCATTAATAGTTAACAATGGTGCGAAATTGGTAATCCCAGCCGGGACAACTATTGAGGCATCTGGGGGCACAAGTTCATATATTGCAGTTGCTCAAGGAGCTAAAATAGATGTTTTAGGTAGTGCTGTAGAACCTGTAGTTATGACTTCAGCAAGTACTAGCCCAGCAGCCGGTGATTGGGGTGGTTTAGTTATTTGTGGTCATGCGCCAACAAACAAAGCAGGGTCGAATGGAGAAACTGCTACAGCAGAAGTGTCTGACTTAACTTACGGTGGTTCTGATGCAAATGACAACTCAGGTATTATTAGATATTTAAGAGTAGAATATACTGGCGCCAATTTTAGTGCTACAAAAGAATTTAATGGAGTATCATTATTTGCTGTGGGATCAGGTACAACATTTGAATATGTGCAATCATACAATGGAGGGGATGATGGTATTGAATTTTTTGGAGGAACTGTTAACGGAAAGTACTTAGTTTCTACAGCAAGTGGAGATGATTCAATTGATTTCGCTGACGGATGGGCTGGAACTGGACAATACTGGTATATAAACCAGGGAACTAAAGCTGGGATTGAAGGGTCTAACAATGGTGATAATGGAAATGTTACACCAACTACAAATGCAACCTTAAAAGACATCAGTATTATTGACACTGGTTCTGAAGGAGCTCTATACATTAAAGAAGGTGGTGGACACTGGACAGCTTCAAATATATTTATTTCTGGATTTGATTTAGGGATTAAAATTAAAGATGCTACAACTGACCCAGCGGCTAATGCTAATATAGATGGTGGTAACATTATTTTTAATAACATTCAATTCAGTTCAAGTGTTACTACAAAGAGTCAATACCAAGGTGTAAACACAAACTACATTACTGAAGGAACAAATGTTGGAGCCGGGAATGGAGCAAATGCACCAACTTGGGCAAACGGATGGACAAGAGGATTATAACATTAATTAGCCTTAATAAAAAAAGGGATTGTTTAAAACAATCCCTTTTTTTATTAAGGCTAATTAACACAAAATAATAAATCATGTTTTAATAACATTACCTTAAGTATTTATTTAAATACAGATTACATATTTGTTGTGTTGTTTATTTTATACTAAACGTAGTCTTTTTATTTTTTGCAAAGTTGAGTTAATCGTTTAGTTTTATGTAAGGAGGGTATATTTTACACCCTCCTTTTTTGTTTTAAAAATTAATAAATGTGATAATGTTTATTTGATCTCTTCCAGATTTTTCAAAAAATTGATTCATATACCCAATTTCAAACTTGACTGTTTTATTTAACTTATAACCAAGCCCTCCAAAAACTCTATTCCTATCAAAAACAGCTTTTTCTGTATTTAGAAATATTTCATTATAAGCAGAAGCATAAAGCAACTTACCTGAAGACTCTTTTGCTATCAAAGGATAATTAAGAGCTAAAAAATAACGAAACCTCATTTTAAAATCGGATTCC
>Ga0209291_1003470_pt1 | contig 11635 bp, 11 predicted proteins | sample GOMGulsemesocosm_FD_184633 | JGI IMG/M metagenome (GOLD analysis project Ga0209291, IMG submission 184633) | Methane-oxidizing microbial communities from mesocosms in the Gulf of Mexico - GOM9B Gulf of Mexico (SPAdes) (version 2) | ecosystem: Environmental > Aquatic > Marine > Cold seeps... | reverse complement strand
TGTATAAAAAAAGGCTTACCGAAAACGGTAAGCCTTTGTTATGAGTTATATAAACAGGATACTTAGTTCACGATTATTGAGTTAAATCGGAACCACCACCAGTTTGTGTTATTTGTTGTAATTGTATTCATCTTGGGTACAAAGTTATGAATTTTATTTTCTTAAAAACAAATTATTTTTTCAAATTCACAATTCGTTGTAATAAACTTGGGTGTGAATAATGAAACCAAACGTAGGTAGGGTGTGGTGTAAGGTTGCTTAAACTATTTTTAGAAAGTTTTTTTAATGAACTAATCAAATCATCTGAATTGTGGGTTTCGTTTGCATAATCGTCTGCTTGATACTCAAATTTTCTGGATAAACTATTCATAAATAACCCCGTAATTTCTGAAATAGGACTGTATAACATTCCGAAAGCAATCATTCCGATATGAAATGAAGGAATTTGGACACCTAGAGCTTCAGAAAGTAACGGGCTACTAATGAATAATGATAATAACCATAAGGTAAATCCAGTTAAAATAGTTGTTAAAATTAAGTTGTAAATAATATGCTTTCGTTTGTAATGTCCTACTTCATGTGCTAAAACAGCTACGATTTCATCCTCCTCTAAATCGTTTATTAAAGTGTCGTATAGTGTGATTCTTTTCTGACTTCCAAAACCTGAAAAATAGGCATTAGCTTTGGTGCTTCTTTTAGAGCCGTCAATCACAAAAACGTTGTCCAATTGAAAACCAGCTTTATTGGCATAAGCCGCAATTTTATCTCGTAAAGCTCCCTCTTCTAAAGGAGTTTGTTTGTTGAATAAAGGTACAATTAGTTTCGCATAAAACACATTCATAAACAAGCTAAAAACAGCTACTAAAGCCCAAGCATATAACCAAAAGTTAGTCCCTGCTAATTCGTAAAACCAAATGATCAATGCTAAAACTCCTCCACCAAGTGCAGCGCTCATCAACCATCCTTTTACTTTGTCAATGAAAAATAATTTTTTAGTAGATTTATTAAAACCGAATTTTTCTTCTATCACAAAAGTTTGATAGTATGAAAAAGGAGTGGTAATAATATCAGAGCCTATCATAATTACTCCAAAGAATATTAAGGCAATGAGTATATTGTTATCAGTAAAGGTTCTGGCGTAATCATCAACTATTCTAAATCCATCAAAAAATAGAAAACCTAAAGTAAGTAGCATAGAAAATAATGATGATATATTTCCAAATTTATTGTTAGTCAGTTTATAGGCTTGTGATTTTTTATATTCGTCAGCATCATAAACATCTTGTAATTCTACAGGTAGCTCATCGTTGTAATGTTTCGCGTTGAGGTAATCTAAAATTTTATCGAGAATAAAATCAAAGATTAATATACCGATGATGATGTAAAATATGGTTTGTGCAGACATTTTTTTTAGTATGAATTATCTATTTAAAGTTTCTTTGACGCTTAGCTTCAAAAATTAGAATCCCAGCGGCAACCGATACATTCATAGAATCTATTTGTCCTTGCATGGGGATAATAATATTTTGTTTAGCAGCATCACGCCATTCTTGACTCAATCCAGTAGCTTCAGTTCCTACAACAATAGCTGATGATTTGGTGTAATCTTCTTGATGGTATTCATTTGAATCCTGCAAAGTTGCTGCGTAAATATTAATGTTGTTAGTAGCTAAAAAAGCAATGATTTCCTCTGTAGTTCCTGTAGCAATTTGTTTGGTAAACACACAACCTACACTTGAGCGGATAATATTAGGATTGTACAAATCTGTTTTTGGATTGGCAATAAATATAGCATCTACATTAGCAGCATCTGCAGTACGTAAAATAGCACCAATATTTCCTGGTTTTTCAGGAGCTTCTGCAATTAGTACCAATGGTGTATTTGTATTAAACACAATTGAATCCAAAGAATTCGACTTTGTTTTTAGAATAGCAACGACTCCTTCCGTAGAACTTCTATATGCAATCTTTTGGTGTACTTCTTTAGAAACACTAATTAGATTAATTTGCTGATTGGTTAACTCGTTAATTTCTGCTTTTGAAACTAAGTCTTCATATAGTAACGCAGTATCTATTTCATAGCCTCCGTTTAAAGCAAGTGTTAATTCTCTAATTCCTTCAACGGTAAATAAGCCTTCTTTTTTTCGAAGGCGAGATTTTTCTTGTAATTGCAGCACTTTTTTTACCAGTGCATTTTGTGTACTACTTATGTATTGCATGAGGCAAATATATAAAGTATCATAGGATTTTACTTAAACACTTAGTGTTTAAAAATGTATTAGAGTTTTATAGAAAAAAATAATTCAAATTTTATGTAACAAATCACTACACTTTGCGTTCTAATAGAGTATTAGTACATCATCATAATCATCAATCAAAATAACACTCATCATGTTAAAACAATTCTTTATTGTCTGCTCTGGAGCAGATACAGACCTGTTGGATAATTGCTCAAAAGGAGAACAAACCAAATACGCAGGTATTGGTGCAACCGTTTTTTTTACTGCAGTAATGGCTTTTATAGCTGCCAGTTATGCACTATATGCCGTTTTTGATAATCTTATAGTTTCCATAGGATTTGGATTAGTATGGGGATTCTTGATTTTTAATTTGGATCGGTTTATAGTTTCTACGATAAAGAAGAGAGATAATTTCAAACAAGAATTACTACAAGCTTCACCACGAATTTTATTGGCTATGATTATTGCTGTGGTTATTTCAAAACCTTTAGAGTTGAAAATATTTGAAAAGGAAATTAATCAAGTGCTGTTGGAGGAAAAAAATACAATGACATTAGATAACAAAGATCAAATTGCTTTGCAATACACGCCAAAGATTACTGAACTGAATTCTCAAATAGAAAATTTAAAAAAAGATGTTTCTGAAAAAGAGGCTGAAGTAAATAATTTATATAGTACTTATATAGCCGAGGCGGAAGGTCGTGAAGGAACTAAGTTATTAGGAAAAGGTCCTGTTTATAAAGAGAAGCGAAATAAACACGACAATCAGTTATTGGAGTTGCAGGAATTAAAATTAGCCAATAAGAAAAAAGAGCTTGCTATTGAAAACCAAATAGTATCACTCAATAGAACTTATGAAAAGCAGTTGTTAACCACACAACCAATTATTGATGGGTTTGACGGATTAATGGCTCGTATAAATGCTTTAGGGAAATTACCTTGGTTGCCTTCTTTCTTTATTTTTATATTATTTTTAGCAATAGAAACATCTCCGATATTGGCTAAGTTGTTAGCGCACAAAAGTGAGTATGATTTTAAGTTAGAGAATCAAGAGTCAGAAGTTAAAACTTGGATTCAGCAACAAGTTCATGAAAGGCAGAATAATTTAATGGCCAATAATGCTATTAGTAATAAGGTCTATATAGATATACAAGAGGAAGAAGAATCATATCAATACAAAAAGAAAAAGGCAGAGGAGCTGATTCGCTTACAGGCAAATGTATTTTATGAAAATCAGAAAAACGCAACAGTGTAAATTGTCTGAAAACAGAAAATTACAAACTAAATGTAAGGATATGCAAATGTAGCAGACAACCTATATCAAATACATATAGGAATGAAAAAATTTAGTATAATAATATTCGTTTTAATTAGTTTTTTAGGATTTTCTCAAACAGCTACAAAAGAAAATAAGGTTTCGGATATAAGTATTACGGAACGATTTCCGAATGCATTAAACAGTATGTTTATTGTTCACGGAACATATGAACATTGGGATACAATGAACCAATTGTCTTTTGATTTATTGAAAAAAGGAGGGGCAATAGAAACTCATTTAGTCGATTTAAAATCACGTAAAACATTAATTAGTTCTTCAAAGTTTACTATCGGGTTTGATGGTACAGCGGTTTGGATGAATGCAGCAGGGAAATTCCCTGTTGAGAGAGCACGTTTTTATCACAACCTATATTTTTACTTTTATGCAATGCCTTTTGTATTGGGAGACCCTGGGATTAGCTATTCAAATGTTAAAGATTTATCGTTTGAGAATAAAACGTATACAGGCTATAAAATTACCTACGGTAACAATGTAGGAGATTCACCTGATGATAACTATTTTGTGTATTTTGATAAAACTTCACAACAAATGACGTGGTTAGGGTATACTGTTACTTATGGTGATGAAAAGCCAAGTACTGAAATACATTATATAAAATACACTGATTGGCAAAAAGTAAATGGACTGTTATTGCCAAAGAAACTACAATGGTACGATTCAGAAAATAATTTACCATTAACCCCAAGCAATGCAGCAAATTTCGAGAATATTAGTGTTTCAGAGAAAATGATTGATGCTTCAAAATTTACAAAACCTGTAGATGGGGTGATAGGAGAGAAGTGATGCTTATTGAATAATAGGGATGTATTCATTGAAAATCCATTTTTTTAATAGGTTTTTATTAGTAGAAATTTCAGCAAAGACATATATATCACTTTCAAAACAATAGGAATGTTCGGCATATTCTATCACTACTTTATTATCACAGTAACTAGAATGTAAAAAGTAGAGTTCTTTGTTTTTAATGAGTACATACCCTACATGATTACTTAATCCAACAAAATATAATCCATCGCTATAAATGCTAAGAAGATTTTCTTTTAATTTAGAGTAGTCAATATTTCTGTAGATTTTTAATTCATTTTTAGGCTGTACACTTAAGGCTGCATTTAAGCCAGCCTGTTGCGCCATTTTATATCTGTTCAGGTTAAAACCAAAATGTTTAAGTGTTGTTGATACAAAATATCCGCAAGCAATTTCACCTTGATTAGGAATATTGGAGTGTCCTTCAAATGCCCAAGGAGTGTTATACCAATGAGGAACAATATGATTAAGTAAAATGTTAAGGAAATAATCAGATACAGCGTCTAAAGTTTTTTGTGGTGCTGTAATATATTGGTTTTTAAAGAATATTTTTTTATTAGTTATTTGATTTAATAATATATTGTAGCTTCCTTTTGGGGTAAAGTTAATACCAAGCTTTATAGAATCTATTTCGGTTATATAATATAAAATCTCTTCCTCTATTATTGGAGTAGAAGGAATCGTTTTTGCGGATGTGTTTTTAGATAACTTTTGTTGATTAGGTTGTTTTTTACAGCTAAATAAAATTAAAGTAGCTAGTATAAGGTGTATAGGATTCATGTTATATATAACGAAGAAAAACTAAAAATCTTATTCTAACTCATAATTAACAATCAAGGCAACAACATAGCTATAGCTTTTAATCCCTTTTTGTTGGTTATTGCTTTTTAAGAATAAATCATACGCATATTTCAAAACTATTTCCATTGGGTTTTGATAGCTGCTCCAGAAATCCTGACTTTCTTGAAAATCTTTGCGAACTCCTAAATTTAGTTTTTGAAGTAGATATTCGTACTTGTTTTCATCTCTTCTATAGACCTCATTCAAGCAATAACGCACAGCAAATGTTGCACCTGCATAATTAAAATAAACATCAGGATTTTCTTTACACGCTAGGTAGCCAATAAAATTGGTTTCATTTTCAGCAGCATACCCTATTTGGTGTGCTTCTTCATGGCAACTCACTAGTGGGAAATGATATTTAGGAATTAAGTAATTCACTTGAGCTTCGTTAGTAAACGGATTCAAATAACCACTGTAACCAGAATAGGTGAGTGGTAAGGACCAGATAGATTTTTTAATACTCCTGGGATGATAATTTAAATCAGGATATTTTTTTTGTAACTGTAAGTAACCATTAATAGTTTTGCCAAATATTTGAGGTCTACTATATGGAACTACAGCTTTAGTACTGTCGTTAGGAGCGATTTTTAAATGAATACTATTTACATTAGTGATGAGGTTTTCAGTTACTAATATCAATTGTTCTGTTGTATAATCTGCTTCTAAACTTAATGTTTTATGTAAAGGATTTCGATAATAATTCATTCCCCATAATAAATGAAATGTGAAATAAAGCACTGATAGGAATGCAAATATTGTAGTGAATGCTTGTTTTGGTTTCTTATAAAAGAAACGCTTATTTTTAAAAAGCCACTTTAGAATAAATAAAATTAAACAAGCGTAGAATATATCACCTACAGAAAAAGGAATCCATCCGAGTAAGTAGCGTAGGGTTTTAGAAATGTATAGGTATAAACCGTTACTGTAATAGGTGTTAATAAAATCAGGAAACATCCCCAATATTTTAACGAATACTATTTGTAAAGGAAATAATATTGCTAATAAGAGTTTTTTGTTTTTAAATATGGCCAAAATAATTTCCTTTCTGTGATGAGTACTTTGATTGAGATTATAAAATTAATGAATTTATATAAATCAGGAATCATCTGAATATAGAAATTGAGTAAAAACTCACTATCTTTGGCGCATATAAAAAGCAGGAAATAATGAATCAAGAAATAAGAGAGTTAGAACCAAAGGTTTTATGGAATAAATTTGCAGATTTAAATGCAGTACCTCGCCCGTCTAAAAAAGAAGAGCGTGTAATTGCTTTTATGAAAAAATTTAGTGAGGATTTAGGTCTGGAAACTATAGTTGATGCTGTAGGGAATGTAATCGTAAGAAAGCCGGCTACTCCAGGTATGGAAGATAGAAAAATGGTGGTTTTACAGTCGCATTTAGACATGGTGCATCAAAAAAATGCAGATGTAAATTTTGATTTTGATACACAAGGGATAGAAATGTATGTTGATGGTGACTGGGTTCGTGCTAAAGGGACTACTCTTGGAGCGGATAATGGATTAGGTGTTGCTACAATTATGGCTGTTTTAGAATCAAAAACAATACAACATCCTGCATTGGAAGCATTGTTTACCATTGATGAAGAAACTGGAATGGGTGGAGCTTTCGGTTTAGTAGGAGGATTACTTAATGGAGATATTCTTTTAAATTTAGATACTGAAGAGGATGATGAAATTGGTGTAGGTTGTGCAGGTGGTATTGATATTACTGCTACTAAAACATATGCTGAAGAAACAACACCAGGAGGAACTGTTGGCTATACAATTGAAATAAAAGGACTAAATGGTGGGCATTCAGGAATGGATATCATCAAAGGTTTGGGGAATGCGAATGTATTCATGAACCGTTTGTTGTTTAAAGGGTATGAAAAATACGGATTACGTGTGTCATCTATAAAAGGAGGTAGTTTACGTAATGCTATACCTAGAGAAAGTTTTGCTGTTATTGTAGTTGATAAAGTTAGTGCGGTTTCTTTTGAAAAAGAACTGGCTATAGAAGCTACTCGTATTAAAGCTGAATTTGCAAGTTTAGAAGCGGACTTAGAAGTTAACATTTCTGTTGGCTCATTACCCGAAAAAGTAATGGAGGTTGGTGCTCAGGAAAATGCAATCAAGTCAATTTATGCGGCTTTAAACGGGGTACATAGAATGAGTCCAGATATTGAAGGATTAGTAGAAACATCTAATAATGTTGCAAAGATTATCATCGCTGATGGTGAAGCAACGGTAATGTGTTTAACACGTTCTTCAGTAGATTCTAATAAAGATGATTTAGCTAACAAACTTACTTCTTGTTTTGAATTAGGAGGTTTTGAAGTTGAGTTATCAGGATCTTATCCAGGTTGGACACCTAATATGAATTCTTCAATTGTAAAGTTAACAGCTGAGATATATAAAAAAATAAACGGAGAAGAGGCTAATGTAGCTGCTTGTCATGCAGGATTGGAATGTGGTATTTTAGGAACTCATTATCCAGAAATGGAAATGGTTTCTTTTGGACCAACTATTAAAGGAGCACACTCTCCTGATGAAAGAGCATGTATTTCTTCTGCACAGAAATATTGGAATTTCTTTTTAGAGGTTTTAAAAGAAACTCCTAAGAAGTAATCAATTAAAATTAATTCAATAAAAAAGGCCGCTCAAATGAGTGGCCTTTTTTATGTATTTCTATTTGATATTAGTTTCCAGCTTTTACAAGCTCAACATCAAAAATTAAGATTGCATTTGGAGGAATTGCACCACCTGCACCTCTTTCACCATATCCTAAATACGGAGGGATTACAAAGCGAGCTTTTTCACCTTCTTTTAATAACATAATTCCTTCATCCCATCCTGGTATTACTCTACCTGTACCAACAGCGAAAGAAATAGGTTGACCTCTGTCCACAGAAGAATCAAATTTAGTTCCGTCTAATAATGTTCCAGTATAGTGAACTTGTACATTGTCTCCTCTTTTTGCTGGTTTTCCTTCAGCGTTTGTTTGAGTGATTTTATAACGTAATCCAGTAGCAGTTTTTTCATACCCTTTTGAAACTTCATCAATAGATTTATTCATTTCAGCTTTTGCTTTTTCTTGCACTTCTTTTTCAGCAGCAAAGTGGTTGTTGAATAGTTTAGCAGCGTTAAATTTCTTTGCAGCACTTCCTTTTCTGATGATTTTTACAGATTGAATAGTATCGTTTCCAGCAATAGCATTAACAATATCTTGCCCAATTACTACATGTCCGAAAACTGAATGTTTGTTATTTAAGTGAGGTGTAGCTTTATGAGTAATGAAAAACTGACTACCGTTAGTTTTTGGTCCAGCATTAGCCATTGATAAAATCCCTGGTTTGTCATGAACTAAACTTGGGTCAAATTCATCTTTAAACTTGTAACCAGGATCTCCAGATCCTAGACCTAAAGGACAACCTCCTTGAATCATAAAATCAGGTATTACTCTATGGAATTTTAATCCGTCGTAGTACATTTTTCCTTTATAGTCGTCAGAAACCATAGTGTTTGTTCCCTCTGCTAAAGAAACAAAGTTAGCAACTGTAACAGGTGTTTTTTCGTATTCTAATTGACAAACAATTTTCCCTTTGTTGGTGTTGAATTCAGCATACATCCCATCTCCTAGGTCAGGGTATTGTCCGTTACACGCTGTTGCTGCAAAAAATAATGATAAAAATAGTAATTTCATGGTATTGATTATTTATTTGTTGTTCTGTTTAATGATTCTTTAGTTACGAGTTCTTTTAATGTTACGGTACATATGATAGGTAGGTTTGCATTTATTTTTTGACCATCACCTCTGTATCCATATGCGAGTTGTGAAGGGAAAATAAACTTCATTTCTTCTCCAACTTTTATTAATTTCAATCCTTGGCGAAAACCTTCAATTATTTTACTTTCCTGGTCTATATAATATGATTTATCTCCAATTTCGGACGTTGTGTAAACTATGTTATTGTGTATGTCTGAAACAGAATATGTATACAATAATCCATCCCCGTATCTAGGTCGGTAGTTGTTAATAGTGTCTTTTTTGATATAACAATATTTAAACCCTTTATTAGAGTTTAAATAGGTGTTTGTTGAATCGTTGTTTATGTATGATGTAATAGCATCATTTTCTAATTGTAGAATTTTTTTAGTACGCTCAATAGAACTTTGCATTGAAATTCCAGTTTTTACAGTAACTGGTTTTCTAGGTTGAGGTTCTTTACAAGCTACAATACTTAAAAATAATAATAAGGTTAGGTATCTCATTAGCTTAGCTCTTTTTTATAGTTTGGTAAGATACTAATAAATTTCTCAAGTGTTTCTTCTAATGAAAGGGTACTAGCTCCTCCTGCAGCATTGGTGTGTCCACCACCATTAAAATGCGCTCTTGAAAATTCATTTACAGAAAAGTCTCCTTTTGATCTGAGAGAAATTTTAATAAGTCCTGTATTTTGATCTTCTTTAAATATAGCGGCTAATTTTATTCCTTGTAAGGATAAAGCATAATTAACAACCCCTTCAGTGTCACCTTTTTGAGCTTTGAATTCGTTTTGCTCATCCGCCGATAAACTAATATATGCAGTATTTAATTCAGGGATAACTTTAAGGTTGGTTAATGATTTTCCTAAAAGTTGTAATCTATTGTAGGAGTTACTATCATATACATTCTGATGAATTTTTGCGTTATCAATACCAAGGTCTATTAAATTAGCAATAACCCTATGGGTTGTACTTGTTGTTGATCGGAATCGGAATGAACCAGTATCAGTCATAATTCCTGTATAAATACAATTTGCGATATCGGTATCTATAGTATTAATATCTCCTAAAGCATCAATAAAATGATATACCATTTGACAAGTAGAACATATGGTGGTGTCAGAATAGGTTACTTCAGCATAATCATCAGGTTGTTGATGGTGGTCTATCATGATGAATTTTGCAGTAGCGTTACTTAGTACTTCTTGCATATCGCCAGTTCTGTGTAAAGCATTGAAGTCTAATGTGAAAATTAAATCAGCATTATTAATTATAGTATTAGAAGCTTCTTTATCTGCGTCATATAATATAATGTGTTCACTATCTGGTAACCACTTTAGAAAAAAAGGAAAATCATCAGGAACAATTACTGTTGCTTTCTTTCCTTGCTTTTTTAAATATAGGTATAAAGCCAATGAAGATCCGATAGCATCTCCATCAGGTCCTTTATGACAAGTAATTACAATGTTTTCAGATGATTGTAATAAAGTTCTAGTTTTTTTTATATCTTTTGCCTCCATAATTAATGCGAATATAAGTATTCAGAAAAAATTATGGCACAGTTTATGCCTTAAAAGCTATAATGGAGGGTGCTGTTTTGATGATTTCTTAACAAATGTCTTTGATGTTGTTGTAAAATTATTAATTTCGCACCGAATTAAATAAAACCTTTAAAATAATTCAAAATGAAAAACAATTACATTTTAAAAAGCATTCTATTAACAATGGTGTCTATTTCTTTGTCTTTTGCACAAGGAAATGGTCAAGCTTGGCCAGAAATGGTAAAAGTAGAATCTGGAACTTTTATGTTTGGTGCTAATAAAAAAGACATGCAAGCAGAGAAGGATGAAAAACCACAACGTAAGGTTTCTGTTAAGGAATTTTACATGAGTAAATTCGAAGTTACCGTTTGGGAATGGAAAGAATATACTAAGGCAAACAAATTAAAAATGCCTAAAGAACAAGCTTGGGGATGGAATAATGATTTTCCTATTACGAATGTAACTTGGGAGCAAGCAGTTGAGTTTTGCAATTGGTTAAGTGTGAAGCAAGGATATAACAAAGCGTATTCTAAAGTAGGACCACGTTATGTATGTGACTTTGAATCTAACGGATTCAGATTACCAACTGAAGCAGAGTGGGAATTTGCTGCACATGGTGGAAGAAAAGGAAAAGGATACAAATATGTTGGTTCTAACGATTTAGAGTTAACTTCATGGAATGTAACTAACAGTGAAGCTAGACCACATGCTTACGGATCTAAATATGCTAATGAATTAGGTATTTTTGATATGAATGGTAACGTATGGGAATGGTGTTGGGACTTTTATGACGAAAATCATAATAAAGCAGTTAAGGCTGGAATGGTTCAAGACCCTAATAACAGAGGACCTAGAAGAGGAGAGAAGCGTATTGTAAAAGGAGGATCATGGGATAGTAAATCATCTTTCTGTAGAATTACAAATAAAGTTTCTACTTTACCTGGTAATACATATGAATTTTACGGGATGCGTTTAGTGCAAACAAAACGTTTCTAGTAATCATATACTTATAAGAAATAATTAAAAGAGCAGTTTTTACTGCTCTTTTTCTTTTTGGTGAAAACATGTTTGTAGATATAACTAAAATAACTACTTTTGCACAAA
>Ga0209291_1003467_pt1 | contig 11641 bp, 9 predicted proteins | sample GOMGulsemesocosm_FD_184633 | JGI IMG/M metagenome (GOLD analysis project Ga0209291, IMG submission 184633) | Methane-oxidizing microbial communities from mesocosms in the Gulf of Mexico - GOM9B Gulf of Mexico (SPAdes) (version 2) | ecosystem: Environmental > Aquatic > Marine > Cold seeps | place... | reverse complement strand
CAGGAAAACTGCAAGATTTCTTAGTACTAGATAAGCAGGATTCAACAGAAATTCTTGATTGTAAAGACTCAAATTGCGAGTTGTTTGACTTACTTTCATCCGGTTTTCATGACGCAAGCCGTTTAGGTAGAACAAACTTAAAAGGTAGCGGAAACTGGCAATCATTTGCTGGCAAAACATTTTATTCTAATTACTCGTGTGACGTCACTAGAGAGCTCAATGGCGAAAGCAATGGTGAGATCAATGGAGCGGTTGTAACATTTAAAGACACCACGCAAGAGAAAGAGACAAAAGCTAAGTTACTACACTTAGCTAACTTTGATTATTTAACTAATATTTCAAACCGAGCATACTTTCATGACGCTTTAAATCAATCAATTAAGCGTGTAAAACGCTCGAACACAACACTCGCAGTGATGTTTCTCGATATAGATCACTTTAAATTTATTAATGATCAATATGGTCATGACATTGGCGACTTATTGCTGAAGGAAGTTAGTCAGAAATTGTCCAATATTTTAAGGGAAGGCGACCTTATATCACGAATGGGGGGGGATGAATTTGCCATTATTCTTCAAGACATACCTGCAAATATTAATGTACTAAACGTAGCACAAAAAATTCTAAGCTCCGTATCTGAACCTCTTGAACTTAATAGTGTGAAAATAGAGGTCACGACCAGTATTGGCATTGCTTTTTATGATCCTCATTCAATGAATATTGATGATCTTTTAAAAGCAGCTGATACTGCTATGTATGAGGCAAAAGCTGAAGGGCGTAATAATTTTCAATTTTTTGCCAAACAAATGCAGGATAAAGCAGAGCAAAGCCAGCGGGTTCAAATGCTGCTTTCCAAAGCTATTTTAAGCAATGAGTTAACGGTACTTTATCAGCCAAAAATTTCATTATTACAAAAGAAAATGGTCGGTTGTGAAGCTTTAATACGTTGGTTCCCTGAGAAGGGGGAAATGATTTCTCCAGATATTTTTATACCGATTGCTGAACAAACAGGGCAAATTATCGAACTTGGTGATTGGATTTTAAACAATGTTTGTCAGCAAATATCATACTGGCAAACACTTCCATATTTTAAAGAAATGGTTACTGCTATTAATGTTTCTGTTCGCCAATTAGGAACAAGCGAATTTAGAGAAAAACTCGTAAAAGCAATTAATACGCACGGTATAAAACCTGAATATATCGAAATAGAAGTGACTGAAACTGCTACATTTGATGATCATAACGTTTTTTTCTCTGAACTCGAGAAAATTCATGCTTTAGGTGTGAAAATTTCAATTGATGATTTTGGCACAGGCCACTCATCTCTTGATTATTTGAGAAAAATGCCTGTAGACGTTATAAAAATAGACCGTAGCTTTATCAAAGATATCGGTAAAGATGTACAAGATGAAGAGCTTATTCGTACTATTTTAGCCATTTCAAAAACCATGTCTATCCATGTCATAGCTGAAGGCGTCGAAACTGTAGAACAATTGATTTTTTTAGAGGAAAATCATGTTGATGATATACAGGGGTATTATTTTTCAGAACCGATTAGAGCCCAAGTGCTAAGTGACGTATTAAATAATAATGATAACCTTTATAAGGAGCAGTTTGAGCTCTTTGAAAACAACAAAGCGATGAATGTAAAGTTTACGCAGAGTGATGCTGTAACATCGTTAGTTCAAGCAAGTTAACTCTAAGTATTATCTACACTTTCCAAGCTGTAGTTAGCTGTTTCTTTCATCATTATTATTTAATTTTTTCATTATCTCTTTCTCGTACAAAGTTTTTAACACCTCCCTTGAGGAAGTAATAATCGTCAAACTCTTCTTTCTCTAAAAGGTATTGGATCCACCGAACTTGTTTCCCTACAGCGTCATAAATCATCAATTGCACGTTAGCATTTTTTGCTCTTCTTAAAATGGCATTAAACTTATCTATTGAAGAGATATAAGTGATATTTTCCAATATCTTGATATCTCGCTGAAAAGGCTCTCTGATATCAACGATCCAAACATTCATTCCAATCATTTTCATGAACTTTTTTGGGTGTAAGTTGCGATTGAGAAATTCCTCATCTGAAATTAATTCATCTTTTGAAGACATATTTCTACTAAGTAAAACGGACATCTTTGGATACTTTTTTGCCCATTCTAAAATGCCAGAGTCGTATACTTTTACATTTAATACATCATAAGCACGTGCTTTAATCGCTGCACGATATGATTTCTTGCAATCGAAGCCGTTACAATAAAAAACAATCGTTCTATTGTCATTTTCAGCTAATTTTTTTAATGATGGAATAAAGCCCATATTCGAGATTGGTATGTTAATAGCACCTTTAATATGCAAAATTTTATATTCAAAATTTGATCTCACATCTACAATTAAATTTTTATCGCCTTCATTTAAAAGCTCTGCAGAAGTAATAAATTCTAAATTGGTAAAAATATGCCGTAGAGGAAATTGTGCGTTGTTATTACCATATGAAAAACAGACTGGAAAATACATAACAGCCAGCAAAATAAACTTACCAAACCAACTTGATTTCATTCGTTTCATAATCTGACTAGTTCAACTAAATATTTTAAGTATAGACTGTAGCTAATTTTAAATGACAAAATAAAACTGGCAGTTGTCAAGTTCACCCTTTCTCATTCCCCCAAAAAAACTTAAACTGTCCAGCCATAAAATATTGCCATCGATTAAAATTAAACTAACGAACGTTTTAGGGGCAAAGTGACCATTGTTAACTCAAAAAGTGATGTGAGTTTTGTACCCTTAATTACCATGAACTTGTGGACGCTTTTAAAGGTAACTTATTGTAAGAAGCTGATATTTGTTTATTGCAAGGCTAATGCTTCTAAAAAGAAGGTAACTTTTTACTATCGTAGTTGATATTTAGTTTGGTAATGATAATGACATTATCATTGACATGAAATTAATATAAACAATAAATTAAATACTATCGAACTTTAATAAAAAAATTAAATAAAAAAGGTAAGTAAGTTCACCTTTTTTATTTAAGACTGTGTTAATTCTCTTTGGACTTATCCGAAAGTATAACCTGTTGGGGGTAAGCTAACCTATAAAGTATTATCTTTGATTTGCTTTACGACGATTTGCACCGAACAAACCAAATAATCCTAAACCTATAATGGCTAAAGATGATGGCTCAGGCACTGCAGTTGTTGCTACACGAACATTGTCGATACCTGCACCGCCAACATATCCACCTGTAGAGTCATGCAGAATTTGGAATGAAGAGATATTTGAACCAGCTGTAGCGACGATACCAAAAAATCCAGCGTTAGACTTATTGAAGCGTCCAACCAATAAACCATTAACTAAAACTTGATAATCATCAGTAGGATCCGAATTGAAAAAATCAAACCCTATCGCGGATGTTATCCCATTGAATGACAAGTCTGGTCCGTGACCACCGTCACTATTTCTCCAACCAAAATAATTTTGGTTGTCGTAAGGTGCACAAATTGATGTATTTTGACAAGCTGCGATAGTATTTGTTACTCCAACTAACTCTCCATGTGTTGTTGCATCAATGGTAAAGCCATTGAATGCTTGTGAAAAATTGGAAGTAACCATAGACGTTGCTGAAGAACTAAAGTCTTCAGTTGAAAACGTCACAACATCATTTTCCCAAAGGGTATCATTGTTATATACAATGATGCCCGCATTAGCAAAGGTTGAAAGTCCGGTAAGCATTGCTAACGTTAATAATTTTTTCATAGTAGTCCTTTAAATTTAGATTAGATTTTACAATTAATCCGGAGTAAGCAAGGTCTGAGCCAATGCTGGGGGTTTGTTTTTTTTATATGTAAAACAATGCTTTACTTTTTTGCTGTTGCCTTGGTGTTGCTATGTTGTTGAATTATGTAAAATATTTGGACATTTTTTGTTATCTCGATATTGTCAGGAAGGAAATTCAAACCTTTGAAAACTAATTTTATAAAGTGCTTAAATCGAGGATTTAATAACTCCATTAAGTAGATGATGGTTTAGCCTTATCAATACTATTTTGAAGGTGTAATTCATTAAGAAATATATCAAAAGTAACTCTTCCTAAGGCCACAATAAGTAAAGAAATATAACAAAAATTAATCAGTTGAACGTTAATTCCTGTGCCAATAGTGACTGGAAATAACGTTTCAAATTTACCCTTGATAAAGACTTCTCTAAGGCCCCCGTTGTCATACTTCAACTGCTCGATTGAACCGACTCTCCCATCTTTACTGTCCTGTAAAGCTCATTGCTGCCACTGGAACTCCATCTCAGAACACTAACAATGCCACAATCGAAATATTAGATATCAACTTGAATTAATATTTTTGATTAGATTTTGTGTAGGCTGCACTTCGCTCATTTCGGGTTTATGAGCGTAGTAAACAACGTTTCTCTATTTAATTTTCAGGAAATAAATATAGGTACGTCATCGGGAATAGTCCCCCATTCAGCTTTATTCTCGGTGTATACTTGGATCTGAGGTTTAAGATCCTCCAAATATTTTTTAACAGTGCCTAAAGATACTAATTTATGATCACTAAAGTGTTTACCGTTAATGCCATACACAACAGTGCCGCAGGATGAACAAAAACTTTTACTAGAACGATTATTGAATTCATAGTGTGATACAAGTTCTTTTCCAATAACCACCGTGAACTGTTTGCTAAGGACTGCAACCCATGTGCTGTAGTCGCCCCCTTGCATTTTTCTACAGTTTTGACAGTGGCATTGAACAACAGTTTTTATAGGTAAATCAAATGCCCATTCAACCTTTCCACAATGACATGCACCTTCAAATTTTTCCATTTTTTTGTTTTCTCTTTGCTAAAAACGCAATCATAAATAAGATACAATATATGATAAAGATCATATATTAGAGTCTGTATGCCTTACTCAAAGGAACACAAAGAGCAAACTAAACAAAAAATTCTACAAAGTGCATTCCAGCTATTCACTACTAAAGGCTTTGATTCAGTCACAGTGAACGAATTAATGATGAACTGTAGCCTTACGAGGGGAGCTTTCTATGCTCATTTTACAAGTAAGGCTGCCTTGTATACAGAGTCTTTGAAATATGCTGCCAGTGAAAGTAAGCTTGCTGAGCTTAAAATCCACAATATATCAGATGAAAACTGGTTAAGAGAGTTGCTTGACGGATATTTGAGTATTGAACATGTAAAAGGAACTAGACCATGTCCTTTAGCCTTTTTAGCTACCGATATAGTCACTCGAGATTCAGAGTCAAAATTAGCATATGCTAACGCCTACACAAGTATGAATGAATTGATAATGGCTTATGCTAAAACATATACCAATTGCAATACAGATGATATTTTAGCGTTAACAGCAATGATTATTGGTGCGGTAGCGATATCAAGAACGATTGAAGACGATGAAGTTGTTAATAAATTATTGGTCTCTTGTCGACAAGAAGCCGGTATTAAGTTGGGAGGGATATAATCTATATTTTGTAGATACGTCCCAGTAACATGGCACTAGCTGTCTTCCTACTGCTCGATTGGGCTGGTTCTCTCATTTGTAATACCCAGTAAGGTTCATTGGAGTACTAAAGGGGTACCTTCAAGTTTCAATACTTATTAATAGGATTTTTGATCCATTATAAAGTTTTGAGTGTGCGGCTCTCTTGTATATCCTCGATTAGAGATATAATTCCCTTATATCAATCATTTGCTCGAAACTCCATTGCTATAGTTGGTAATATCACTAAAGTGATTATTTATTTTATAATTTCACTAATACATATAACGACTTAATCAGGAACTTGAAGATCTATATGAATAAAATTATCTTATGCTTCTTATATATATCACTCATTTTTAATGCCTCAGCAGCGGATGGTTCTCCAGAAACACTATCTCCTTTTAAACTCAATTATGAAATAGAATATGAAGCGCAAAAAAACCGTTATTTTATTAATATTAATTTCAAAGGCAATGTTAAAGGTAAAATATTCTTACTACTGCCAAGAAGCTGGGGAGGCGCAACAACTGCACATTTTGGGGTTAAGCAATTAACATCATTAAGCGCTAACACAACAATAGAAACAACAGATAATGAATTAATATACGTATTAAAACACGCCCCAGAACAAGATATCCATTTACGATACCAATTGGTTAAATTAAAAAACAGCTCACTTAGTCCGATAGTTGTTGGCACTATGCTGCCTATTTTTGATAGAAAATTTATACATTGGTCAGGCATAACCTCCTTAATTTTGCCATTTAATAGCATGAGTGATAAAGACGAGAAGTTCAATATTGTTGTACGCGGTAAAGGTTTTCCTGAAAAGCAGCCATTGCGATCAAGTTTGCCAGCAAAAGGTGATTATTTTGAATTTAATGGTTTCGCGGAGGATTTCTTATCCTCACTCTTTGTCGCTGGAGATTATCGTTTTCATCAACAATCAACTCAGTATGGCAATATTAGCTTGGTCATTCGAGGCCAGTGGCCATTTCCAGATAACCTAATTTTCGACCGTCTTGTAACCACTTACAAGCAGCAACGAGAGTTTTGGCAACAAAGTTTTACTGATGATGACCTTTGGGTGTCATTAACCCCCCTTGAAAAACATCAAGATGAAAACGTAGTGGTTTCACGTGGCGCAGGGTTATATAAAAGTTTTCAAACTTTTTTAACACCTAACATGAAAGCAGATAGTATCAATTTTTTGTTTATGCATGAAGGCTTTCATCATTGGCTCCCTGGGCAATTTGGTGAACAAAAACAACATGGTCAAAAAATGTCGTGGTTTGGAGAAGGTTTTTCAAATTATTATACTTATAAGCTCCAACTTGAATCGGGTCAAATATCACAACAACAATTTGATAACTTTTTTATAGAAGCTAAAGTCGGTATTAAAACATCACCATTGTTAAAGTGGACTAATAATGAACTAGCCCAAAAATTTTTTACAGAACCGGGTAGTGTAGACTTAATCTACTGGCGTGGATTGGTGTTAGCTGAAGAGTGGGATAAAGAAATTCTGCAAGTAAACGATAATAAACAATCATTAAAAGATATGTTAATTTCACTCATTAACCAGCAAGGTTTGCTAAAAGAAGATGCGAAATATTTAAGCCCTGAGTTGCTAATTACTCATGCTGAAAAATTTGGCGTTAAAAACGCTAAAAAAATATTTGATACAATTATTAAGTAACCATACTTATTTATATAAGGGGGCTATGTATTCTTCGATTGCATTGATGTGGGAAGCAGACTATTTTTTGGTATGTACATATCTTGATTAGGTTGGCATTGTGATATTAGTTTAGGAAGCTGATTACTCGAATGGACTAACTCTCCATTTTTTACTCCCTGTTAGATTCATAGGAGTACTAAAGGGATACCTTCAAGTTTAAATACTTCATTATAGCCCTTTTGGAGTACTTCTGTTCCAAATAAACTTTTTGTTAATCACTCAATTGTTGCTTAAGTTCTGTGTATTAAGCAGGAAGTTTAAGAGTCGCTGTATCTAAGTTCTGCTTTGAGCTACCAGTGGAGCTCCATTTCAGAACGCCAACTGTTGTCCCTGCTATCGACACTTAATAACATTTCTTCAAATAGCTGTTATTTATAAGCTGTGCTGGAGAAAAATGTCTGTGACCAAACTAGGAAGTTTAGTGCCTATTTCTTTTTTTGAAAGGCTAAAGTCGGCCCCCAGCTTCTTTGCACAATATAATAATGTATGCGGAGAGTTTTCTTCTATATAGCTTCCTGAAATTGCGAGAATAGGGATATTTTTTTTAGACTTAACAAAATCTATAAACTCATAACCATCAACTTCAGGCATAACTATATCAGTAATGACAAAGTCTGGATTAATTCTTTGAAATTCTTGTTGTGCATGAACAGGATTATCGAATGAGATCACTTGGGTTTCAAAGATTGCACAATCATCTATAAGTCCTGTTACAAGAGTCAGTGTCATGGGGGAATCATCTACTACCATGATTGTAAACATATTACCTCCTTCTTAGATAGCGAGTATCATAGTTTTCATTTTTTTAATTTCCTTATTAATCGATAGAGAATTTTTGGCATATTAAACATTTGCAATATCCTCTCGGCCAGTTTATTCATTTTAAAAAGCTCAATAATTAAGATATCAACTTCCTATTAGTCATTTCTTCTTGAATAATAGAACAAAGTATAGACCATGATGATTTAATATGGGTTATCTGTTGTTTTGATGCTGGGTTGGACATAAGGTGCCGTTTTATATGGGATCTATGGCTTTGTGGGGTACTATAAGGGCCTTATAAAAATTAAACTTATCAAAAGGGTCCCATTTTTCGAAAGGAAAACTAGTAAATAAAGCAGTCATAACAACTCAAACCATCAGAACATTATTATGTTTATTTTTATGGGCTAACAATAGAAGTGTATAGATTACTCTATTTCCAATCTTAATTTCTAATCTCCAACTAATAATCTAAAGATCACTTTGTGCGTTTGATGACATAAGTCATATATTTTCTAATCGACTTTTTTTCATTTTACTGATATTTAAATTAAAACACCTCAATCAGTTAATTAAGTACGTTAAACTCATACAAATTGGGGAGTTATCATCGTTTTAGAGGAGGGTATTAATGAGAAGTATAAGTAATATCCTATGTTTGGTAACAAATAACTTGGACTGTTGTGTATAATGCTTTGAAATTATTTAATATTACTGCGAGTTAAGAAGGTTTTATGGGACGGAATTCCTAAACATTTCTATAATATGTTAGTAATAAATTATACACTTAGGAGTTTTATGAACAAAGCTACATTATTTTTACTATGTCTTATATCTTCCCCATTGGCATTCGGTGAGATATTTTATGGTCTAGGATTTACACGGTTAAATTTAGATGAAAGGGGCGTCAGGGTCGATGCATTTTCCGGAGTTATTGGCTATGAATATGGGAAAAGAAACTTCACTTTAAGCCCTCAGTTTAGATATTTAAAACACAAAAAAACAGATTTTGACTATAATGGTCGAACTACGTTAGATAATGCCTTTATTTTTAGTCTTAAAGCACAATATACATTTAATAATGGAACTTACATATATACAAGTCCATCTGTTGGACGTTTTAGCTATATCACCGACACTGGTTATTATATGTCTGATGCGGATGATGAATTTGAAGCAGGCCTCAATATAGGTGTTGGTTATGAGTTTAGCGAGTATTTTTCCACTGAATTAACTTTAGAAGAATTTAAAAAATCAGAAGCAATAACAGCAGGAGTCAAGTTCAGGTTTTAAATTAAAGCTATAAGCTCTTAAATAAGGACAAAAAATTTGGCAGGGTTTATGCGTTCTGACTTCGGCTAAAACTCCATTTAATATGACTTTTTACGCACGGATGGAACCCCATAGGAACCACCTAAAATATTTGGAACCTTTCAAAAGGGTTCCATTTTTCAGTTGCCTTATTGTCTCTTTCTTTGTACTAATAAACCTCGCTAATTCCTATAAATACTCTGTCAATTAATGTGTGGCATTAGTTGTCATGCCTCATTGTATTTATTTTGTTAATTTTGAGCGGAATTAGTATAATTGACCAATATATTAGTTGTTATTTTCAGTAATTAATTCCTATTCATATTGAACGGTTTATGTTTAACTGTATGATTTAATATAGGTTATCTATTATGTTTATGCTCGGCTTGACTGACTCTCCCATTTTTGCTGCCCTGTAAGGTTCATAGGAGTACTAAAGGGATACCTTCAAGTTTCTATAGTACATTTTGGCACTTTTTGGGGTACCTTTGTTTCAATTATAACTTCGTGTTTATCTCTCTATTGTAACTTCAGCTCTGTGTGCAATATAGTTCATCATCACTTGATGCTTTAACGTTAAATACACCTTGTATTCGCACATAGATATACTAAACACTTCATATATTTCATTTAGCTATTTCTCTTCATAGAACTTTATCAATATGCATCGCAAAATGGGAGTTTTAGATGGGAAATGATGTGATATAAAGTAAACTCTTGAAAAATCAACATCTTGAGTTTATGGCGTAATTTATGCTGCTTGACTTAAGCGTATGAGTAATTTTGCCCCCTAAAAGAAGGAATACAAAATGAAATTTAAATTTTTAAAGATTACTACTGTTAGCTTGGCTTTATCTATTCTCACTAGTTCGGCATTTGCGAGTTTAATTGTAAACGGTGATTTTGAAACAGGTGATTTTACTGGCTGGCTTGTTTCACAATCTGGTAGCTCCACGCAGACGGTTGTTCCTGCTGCAGGCGATCCCACTTTAGGTTCGTCACCTACGGCAGATTTTTATGCATTTGCTGGAAATCAACGTAGCCCAAGTCAAAACATTTTTTGGCAATCAGTTATTGTGCCCGTAAACCTATTATCAGCTAGTTTTTCCTTCGATTATGCATACCATAACCTTAGCCAGTTCCTAAGTCCGGATACATTAGAATATAATGGTGTCGATAATCAGCAATTTCGCGTTGATATCCTACTAGGAACTGCACTTTTTGACTCTGTTACTCTAAGTGATATTGTTTTCAGTGCAGTTCAGACCAACCCAGGAGACAACAACATCCAACCATGGACGTCTTTTAGTCAGGACATCACAACCTCTCTTATGAGCTTACAAGGTCAAAATATTATAGTTCGATTTGCTCAGGCTGATAATCAAAGTCCATTTGATATTGGATTTGACAATGTATCCATTATTGCAGAAACCAATGATGTACCTGAGCCATCTACATTTGCTATTTTTGCATTAGGAATGATTGGTTTGGCATTGCGTCGATTTAAGAAACAATCTTAAAAAATTAGTTTCATTATCAAAATTAATTATCGTCGGCGCCATGCCTGAATAAACCCATGTAACCCAATGTTGCCGATAATCATCAAGAAGCATCTTCTAATTTTGTAGATGCCTTTTTTGCTCATAAAGCTGCGTTTATCTACTTTTCAGCTTTAAATTCAAAGGTTTTATTCTAACGATATGATTTATCGTGTACCTCCATACTCGATTGGACTGACCCTCCCATTTTTACTGCTTGTAAGGTTAATAGGAGTACTAAAGGGATACCTTCAAGTTGATATACTTCATTATAGTGCTTTTGGGGTACTTCTGTTCCAATTATAACTTCAGCTCTGTGCGCTTTGCAGTCATTAACATTAAATGATTTTCCATAACTATTTAATGAAAAACCTTTACTTCAAGACATCCTACCAGTTGGCAGGTTTAGTAAAGTTCTTACGATGCTGTTTGATTTTTGTTCTAGGTTATTGAAACTATGTTACATAATCCATATAGAAAAGGGGGTTGAGTTTGTATCATTCAAAAAAACAACAAGGTTTTACATTAATTGAGTTAGTAGTCGTTATTGTTATTTTAGGTATTTTAGCAGTGACAGCAGCCCCTAAATTCATTGATTTAACAGAAGATGCTGATGAAGCTGTATTTTTAGGAATATCTGCAGCTTTCAAAAGTGGTGTTTACCAAGTACATCTTGCTTGGTTAATACGTGGTAAAAATCAGGCTGTACAAGATTTTATCGAAATATCAGATCCACTTGCAGGAGGTGAGCTAAGTGTAAATATAGCTGGTTACCCTGCAG
>Ga0209291_1003465_pt1 | contig 11649 bp, 12 predicted proteins | sample GOMGulsemesocosm_FD_184633 | JGI IMG/M metagenome (GOLD analysis project Ga0209291, IMG submission 184633) | Methane-oxidizing microbial communities from mesocosms in the Gulf of Mexico - GOM9B Gulf of Mexico (SPAdes) (version 2) | ecosystem: Environmental > Aquatic > Marine > Cold seeps... | reverse complement strand
TCAGGAATGCACTTAGTTGCCATTGTTTTATCATAAATACTACAAACTGAGTCCCTGAAGTTTTCTGACAATAGCGGGTATGTCTGTAAATGAAGATGTATTAGTGAGCTCTTCTAAATGCTCAGGTTCAGAAATAAAACTTAAATCATCACCAACGTATGACTCATGCAACTCAGTGCTACCTACCTTGTCAGACAACGCCCTCGTAGAAATACCTGAGGCAATAATTAATATTGATAACTCTGTTGCTAACTCCGGTTCAAGAGACACACCAGCCACAATTAATGCCGAGTCGTGCTTTAATTTTTTTCTCACGTTATTCACTAAACCATCATAGGTCGACAACTTAATATCGTCTTTTTTACAGCAAATATGAACAATAATGCCTTGTGCAGTATCAATGTTTTCAACAGACACCAGTGGGTTATTAAGTGCTTGCTCTAGTGCTTCAAAAGCGTACTCTTCAGTTTCTGCTTTACCAACACCTAGAACTGACTCGCCTCCAAAGGATAATATTCGTGCAAAGTCGTTTATATCAACATTCATATGTCCTGTTTGCGTCAGCATTTGCACCAAAGCTGTTAATAAATTATTCAGTACTTCATTACTTTGTTTAAAGGCCGAAAATAGACCTATATTTTCTCCTAGTCCTTTAAGAAGCAAATCATTTGATAAGGTGATGTATGCTTGTGCAGGCTCTTTAATAAGCTCTATTCCTTCGAGTGCATAGTCCATGCGCATTTTACTTTCAGACTCAAAGGGTAAAGTCACCACTGCCAGACAGTTAATACCAAGCTCTCGCGCCAGTTTAGCGATAAGGGGACTTGCGCCTGTACCTGTACCACCACCGAAACCAGCCGTGATAATAACAATATCACTGTCTTCAATAGCGGCTTTGAGTACTTCTTCGCTTTCTTCGGCCGCCTTTAATCCAACTGCGGGGTCTGCCCCTGCCCCATAACCGTTCGTCAAGTCTTGCCCAATGAGTATTTTACTCTCAACAGACGAATGATTGAGGACGGCAAGGTCAGTATTCACGGCAATTAAATTAACAGTACTACTCAAATTGTTTTCATATAACATGTTGATGGTATTACAACCACAACCTCCTACACCGACAACCGTAATTAATAAACCTGGGCGAGATTTGAGTAACTCTTTCATTTTGCTGAACCTATAACATCAATCTATAAGCTCAGCATAAACCATTAATACGACAGAAAGTGTCGCACGTAGTGATTAAGTTGATACATGACTTAATACTAAACCCTTCAATTATTTTGCAAATAAAATTTGATAACAAACACTATCGACGTGAAACTGACACATATCATTTGTAGAAACAGCACTTTAACGATTACACGAAGATGCTTTAGTACCTTTTCCTTGTCATGAAGAATACGATTTTTGATACCCGTTGAAATAAACAATAATACCGTGACAGAGGTTATTAATGGTAATTCAAACAAAGTCCATGGAAATGAACTAATGGTATACACATCACAGATAAGTAAAACCTCCATTAACATTAACAAACAGCCAATAGTCCAAATTAAATAAACAGTGATATTAGCTAAAGATGAAAGATGCGGTGGCCACTTAATATAATTTTTGTATGGTATTTTATATGCTGTTTTCCAGTGAATAATTGCTAATATGAATAGCGTTAAAAATATGAAGGTCAAAGTAAATGTCATGTCGATTGCTCAAAAATGAATGAACATCAACAATAAAGTACTTTTAAAAACGCGCGACTTGGAAATGCTAAATGCTCTCAAAGAAAGTAAAAGCCTATCGTGTCAGACGCCGACTCTGTTAAATAAGTAAAGTAAAAATTATCACTAAACCTCCTTATTTATACCCCTTCCCTAGTTGTGTCGTCCTTATAATTTTAACCTTTTGACAACGACATCAACACAGTTGCGCGTTTTGATATTCGTTATTTAATAGAGATGAATAATTAGATCTGTCTATTAAATAAGGAATACTCATGAAAAAGCAAGTATCAGAGCATAAGGTAAACACTGCACTTGAGATGACAAAAAGAATGGTGCAAAGAAAAGGGATTAAAAATATAGCCTTGGAACATTCTTTTCAATTTAAAACATTCAAGTTAGATCAACTAAACCTCGTAAATGCAGCAAATAATACAAGTGATATTACTAAGTTTTCGCTTTGGGAAAATGTCGCTTTGAAAAGCTACCTAATTAACCTAGAAGACAAAATAAAACAACTGGGCTTACTACCAAGTGAAGATAGAAAGCATTATGAAAAATTAAGTAATTTACCCATCGCTGAAAAAACAGAATTTGAAAGTACTCATGAACTGTTATTTGCTATTCAAATGAAACAAGTAGGTTTTCCTTTTCGTTATGGGATCAAAACATCTTATCAAAATGAAAAAGACCAAAGCACCATTATCGACTTTGAAATATATACAAATGAAGGGCCTGTCTACATTGTTCTTTCTGAGATATGCAGCCACAACAGTTATTTTTCGTGTAGTAACTTAGCTAAATATCGCCGACCTCGTCTGCAAATCAAACATGCACTACATATCAAGAAAAACCATCGGTGCCCAATTTACGTCATAGATATAGATAAAACGCTGAAATCATTTTATTTGGATATTAATCAATTGATCTGGGAATTCGACTCATCCGCTGATGTGGTGAGTTTTGACGAATGCATTGATGCGATGAATTCAATAATTAGCCAAGCGACAGAAAATACCGTTCATTAAAAATCAATGAACTTTAAAGCAAACACGTTGCGTTTGTTCGCAACGTAAACAAATACAAAGAGCAGAGGGCTCTGAAATGGATACATCTACATTGACCAACACAGACGATATAGAAGAAAAAATACGGAAAGCATTTAAAGATATTTTAAATTGTGGAAATCCGGTTGCGTTTAATAATTTATTTAAAATAAATAATCAAGGCGAGTATGACCGCGCGCATATTATACATCAGCTTACTAAAGTTCCTTATTCAACTTCTACTGCAATTATAAATAACAGTAAAAGATTGCAGCTGAACTTCGAAATCCTAGAAGAGCTTTTCGATGATCCTGAGATGGATGATTTTGAAACTTTTAAAGGGAAAAGTTTGAATCAATGTGGAGGTGATTTCAACCCTGTAATCCATTAAACCGAATCGAAATTTACCAAGCATCCGATTGTTAACTAACTTAGTAAAAATCCGAGTAAGAGGTCTCATTAGGTTAGGTAAAATAGAATAGATAATAAACATTAGCCAATAAAACTATCTGGAGAAACAGTAAAATTGCAGGCAATAAAATACGAATAAATTAAAAGTTCGGATAAACACAGTCTTAACACCCAAAAAAGAGAGGCTTAGAAGCGTATGAATATTTTTATTCAATGTACAGTAGATTTCAGTAAATTGAGTTAAACGAGAAGAGTAACTATATTAACAGCAAAGGGGAATTAAAATGAAAACTCAAAATCAATGCATTGCCCTAGGGTGGGTTCATCCCCGGGTTATTGAAAAATTTAAAGGTCTCACAAGGGATCAATTAGATGGACGAAGAAAAGCAGGAAAATTTATTGAAGGTATTCACTTTATTAAAGATCCTGTTGGGTCGATTATGTGGCATTTCGAAAACCTGGATAAATGGATCGAAGGAGATATTTCATGTTAACTATTGAAAGTGCAAAATTACTAGCTGAAAAATACCCTGGTATAACAATGCATGGAAAATCAATAAGATTGACATTTACGTACCAAGGCAAGCGCTATTTCGAGACGTTAAAAAACGTTTCGTTGACAAATAACAATATAAAAGCAGCATACAATAAAAGAATGGCTATCTTACATGATATTGAGTTTGGCAAATTTAGTTACATAACTACGTTCCCTAACTCTAAAACTGCTTTAGCACTCATCAGCAGTGGTGTTAGTGATCAAAACATACCATTAAATGTATTTTTAGATAAGTTCATAGCTGACTCAAAAGTTAACAATCGTCCAATGACTCATCAACATAATACCTGCAGAACAGATAAATACATTAGACCTGCATTGGGCGTACGTTGCATGACAAAGATAAAGGTATCTGATATAAAACAATTGATTAATACCAATTTGGTGCATCTATCAAACAAAACTATATGTGAGGTACTTACACCGTTAAGAGCTGCTTTTCGATATGCAATAGAAGATGAGCTATTAACTGTGAACCCTATGCTGATGGTAAAAAATCCGAAGAAAGAACACACTGATAATGCTGACCCATTTACACAGAAAGAAATATCGAAAATTCTCGAAACTAACACTGAACGTTTAATAGAAAAAGATGCCTTAGCGTTTGCCTGCTGGACAGGTCTACGTCCTTCTGAGTTATTAGCGATCTCTCGATGTGATGTGGATTTAGAAAATAGAAAGCTTTATGTCAAACGAAGTGTTGTAAAAGGCGTTTTTGCTAGTACAAAAACTGATGGTAGTGACCGTTGTATTGATCTGCTAGACGATGCATTTGAAATTATATCAAACCTAATACAAAGAACAAAAAATCTAAGAACTTTCAAAGTAAAGATTCTGCAAGCAAATAATCGATTAGTTGATGAAAGAAATCTACAGTTTATTTTCACTAGCAGTAAGTCTAAAGACTATTGGAGTGATAGTAGTACATTCAATAAGATGTTTGTTAAACCACACTGTAAAGCATCAGGCGTACGTTATAGAGGTATAGGACAAGCACGACATACTTATGGGAGCCAACTTATTACAGCGGGCGTAAACTTAAACTGGATAGCCAAACAAATGGGGCACAGTACCATTAAGATGCTAGAAAAACACTATGGTCGATGGATGGAATCAGAAGTCCCTGATATGGCAGCTCAAGTATCAAGAAAGCTTAAACAAAAGACATTCAATGATCCAAGAGTGATCCAAATAAAAAAAGAGCTTGAATAAGCTCTTGTTTTATATATAAGTTTAGTGGTGCGGTTGGGGGGACTTGAACCCCCACGACCTAAGTCACCAGCCCCTCAAGCTGGCGCGTCTACCAATTCCGCCACAACCGCGCAATACTAAACTATACTAACTCTTTCATTAAGTTATCTTAAATTTTTGAGGAAAATAAGTTAACTTAGTTTGGTACGTCGCTATCACTTACTTTTTCAGTAGCGCCTGGTACATCACTATTTTCTGCTGCTTTTTTAGGCTCGGCACTTTCACTTGGAATGGCAGAGTCTGATGGAATAGTTTGCTCAACAGGGATATCTAAGTTATTCCATTCGTCAGTAGATTTAATTTTATTAGCGGTAAGATTACCTAATACTAAACTGATGACGAAAAAAGCAATCGCCAACCATGTTGTCGCTTTCGTTAAGAAGTTACCTGAACCGCTTGAACCGAAAATAGTCGCTGAAGATCCTGCACCAAAAGATGCGCCCATATCCGCGCCTTTACCTTGTTGGATTAATACGAGACCAATCAAACAAATTGAAACGATTAAATAAGTGATGATTAAAACTTGATACAACATTTTTAAGATCCTTTGGCTGACGAGCAAATTATTTTAAATTCGTCGACTTTTAAACTAGCACCACCGATAAGACCACCGTCAATATCAGTTTGTGCAAATAATTCTTCACAGTTAGCAGCGTTTACGCTACCACCGTATAATAATGGCACTTTATCCGCTATAAGTTTATCAGCATTTGCTAAAAACTGGCGGATAAATAAGTGTGTTGCTTGTGCCATTTCAGGTGATGCTGTTTTTCCTGTACCTATTGCCCAAACCGGCTCGTAAGCAATAACAACATCAATAAATTTTTCTATACCTATTTCATCAATTACCGGCTGTAATTGAGAAGCTAGTACTGTTTCTGTTTGTTCTGCAGTTCTTTCGGCTTCACTTTCACCAATACACAAAATAGGTGTTAGACCTGCACTAAGTACCGCTTTTACTTTATGAGCGACTTGCGTACTTGTTTCTTTGTAAAGACTTCTGCGTTCAGAGTGTCCAACAATAACATACTTTGCGGTAATTTCATTGAGCATATCCGTTGAAATTTCACCTGTGTATGCCCCGCTTTTATGTTCACTTACATTTTGAGCACCTAAATAGATGTTCGCTTGTAAGTTTTCATTTTCAGCGTTTAAAGCAAATGCCGATAAAAAAGGAAAGCTAGGACAAACAACAACATTAACATTTTCAGCTAGTTCTACACTATTTAATCCTGAAACCATTTCTTTTATTAACGACAAACTTCCATTCATTTTCCAGTTTGCAGCTACTATTGCGTGTCTTTTCATTTATCTTTCCTCGTTAAAGCGGCGAGATATTAACTAACCTACGGACAAGATACAAGTATTTAACTTAATATCTTGTTCATTTGCTTATAATTCCACCGGATGATGAGTTTTCTACTTAACAAGCACTTTTTACTGCGTCAGCAATTTCATTTGCTAAGTCGGTAACTTCCTGTAACTCAGGTCCTTCCACCATTACTCGGATCAAAGGCTCTGTACCTGATTTTCGCAATAATACACGACCACGCCCGCTTAATTTTTCATTAACCGAATGAACAGCAGCGGCAACGTTTTGCGCGGTTAGTGGGTCATTATCACCTGTAAACCTAACATTAACGAGTATTTGCGGTAATTTGTTCATCCCTTGGCGAAGTTCATTAAGATTTTTATCTCCACTACAAATCGCTGTTAACACGTTTAACGCCGCAATAATGCCATCACCCGTTGAAGTATGATTTAAGTTAATAACATGGCCTGAATTTTCTGCACCAAGTTTCCAGCCCTTTTTATTGAGCATTTCCATGACATAACGGTCCCCTACTTTACTACGAGCAAAAGGAACGCCCATGTCAGCAAGTGCAATTTCAAGCCCCATATTACTCATTAGAGTTCCAACGACACCGCCACGAATAGTACCATTCTTTAGATCATTTGATGCGATAACGAAAACGCATTCATCTCCATCGAGAACATAACCAGTGTGATCAACCATCATCAGACGGTCGCCGTCGCCATCTAAGGCAATACCTAAATCAGCGTTATGCTCTACAACAGCTTTGCTGATGGCATCCATAGAGGTTGCACCACAGCCATCATTAATATTAGTACCATTAGGCGCCGTACCTATTTCAATAACTTCAGCGCCTAATTCACGAAAGACATTAGGGGCTATGTGGTAAGTTGCTCCATGAGCACAATCAACAACAATTTTTAAACTTTTTAAAGAATATTGACTAGGAAAGTTACTTTTACAAAATTCTATATAACGGCCGGCCGCATCTTCAATTCGAGTTGCTTTACCTAAGCTCGCCGAGTCTACACACCCCATTTGATTATCTAGTTCAGCCTCAATAGCAAGCTCGACATCGTCGGGAAGTTTTTCACCGTTTTGTGAGAAAAACTTTATGCCATTATCATAAAATGGATTGTGAGAAGCACTGATCACAATACCAGCTTCAGCACGAAAAGTTTTTGTTAAATAGGCGATTCCTGGGGTAGGCATAGGCCCTAACAAACCAATATCAATACCTGCAGCAGAAAATCCAGCTTCTAGAGCCGATTCAAGCATATAACCAGAGATACGAGTGTCTTTACCTATAAGTACTTTTTTAGTACCTTGTGCTGCAAGTACGCGACCTGCAGCGTAACCTAACTTCATTACAAACTCTGCGGTTATCGGGTATTGGCCAACTAAGCCACGTATACCATCTGTTCCAAAATATCTTCTTTCTGACATTTTATTTGTCCTTTATTTATTCTTAATTGGTTAGGTTATTTGTTAATTTATGTTTGTTGCCTGTAATACTTTTAATACGTCGACAGTCTCTTTGACATCATGAACCCGGATAATTTGAGCGCCTTGTTGAGCCGCAACAATGGCAGTCGCTAAACTTCCCGCGAGACGTTCGTTTACCTCGCGATTGAGTAGATTACCTATCATCGACTTTCTTGAAAGACCGGCCAATATTGGTAAATTTAATGATTGAAATTCTTTCATTTTAGCGAGTAAACTATAATTCTGGTCTATGGACTTTCCAAAGCCAAAACCAGGATCCAACATGAGCCGTGACGAAGAGATTCCTACTTGCTCGCATGCCAAAATACGCTGTTCAAAAAATATTTTGATATCGCTGATGAGATCATGATATTGAGGATTGTGTTGCATTGTTCTTGGCAGTCCTTGCATATGCATTAAGCATATGGCGATATCAGTACTTTGTGCGACGGCATGTAAACAACCTTCGTTTTGTAATGCTCTAACATCGTTAATTATACCAGCGCCGTGATTAATGGCTTCTGACATAACATTGGCTTTACTGGTATCAATAGAAACTATGGTATCAAAACGTTTTTTGATGGCTGTTAAAACGGGGATAACTCGCGATAATTCATCTTGTTCAGCTACATCTTTAGCACCTGGACGCGTAGACTCGCCACCAATATCAATAATAGTGGCGCCATCAGCTATCATTTGTTCTGCTTGTTTTAATGCAACATCAATACGAGAAAACTTTCCGCCATCAGAAAAGGAGTCAGGGGTAACGTTTAATATCCCCATCACTTGCGGTAATTCAATATTAAGGGAACTATTGCCACAACGTAGATTTTTTAACAAAGGTGAACTCTTTATAGTTTTATACTTAACTGTAAAAATATTATTATTTTATGAAAGCTAACTTTTGTCTGGAAATTAATTAGCTTTTATAAAATAAAGCCTCGACAGGCGAGGCTTTAATTATATTACTGAGCTATTACTCTTACTCAGCTGATGCGTCTGTTGGTTTATCTAGGTCAGGCGCAGCTTGTTCTTTCTTTTCAGTGCTATCTTTTTTGTCATCTGAAGAAGCATTATTGTCGGATTTTGGTGGCTTGTTTGAATCTGAGTGGTTATCCCATTCAGCCATTGGAGCACGAACTTCTCTACGCTCCATTAAGTCATCAATTTGTCTAGCATCAATTGTTTCATAATGCATTAACGCTTCTTTCATTGATTCTAAAATATCACGATTTTCATTTAATATTTTTTCAGCTCGTTGATAGTTACGATCAACAAACGCTTTGATTTCAATATCAATAGCTTGTGCAGTTTCATCAGACATGTTCAAAGATTTCGATGAAGAGCGACCTAAGAACACTTCGCCTTCTTCTTCAGCAAATAACATTGGACCTAATTTTTGTGAGAAGCCCCACTGAGTGACCATTTTACGAGCAAGTTGTGTTGCACGCTCAATATCGTTAGATGCACCCGTAGATACTTTATCAAAACCGTAAATCATCTCTTCGGCAATACGACCACCGTAAAGTGACGAAAGATTACTTTCTAGATGCTGCTTACTATGACTGAATCTGTCTTGCTCTGGCAAATACATAGTTACACCTAAAGCGCGACCACGAGGAATAATACTTACCTTATAAACAGGGTCATGATCAGGGACTAAGCGACCGACAATAGCGTGCCCTGCTTCATGATAAGCTGTCATGGCTTTTTCTTCTTCGCCCATGACCATGGAACGACGTTCAGCACCCATTAGGATTTTATCTTTAGCTTTTTCAAACTCATCCATTGATACGGTGCGACGAGTAGCGCGCGCAGCAAATAATGCAGCTTCGTTCACTAAGTTAGCTAAATCGGCACCAGACATACCCGGTGTACCTCTAGCAATAACCGATGCTTTAACATCTTCACCAAGTGGGACTTTACGCATATGAACTTTTAAGATTTGTTCGCGACCACGAATATCAGGTAAACCAACAGTCACTTGACGGTCAAAACGGCCAGGACGCAATAATGCAGGGTCTAATACATCAGGACGGTTAGTTGCGGCTATAACAATAACGCCTTCATTACCTTCAAAACCATCCATCTCGACAAGCATTTGGTTAAGGGTTTGTTCACGTTCATCATGTCCGCCTCCCATACCTGCGCCACGTTGGCGACCTACTGCATCAATTTCATCGATAAAGATAATACATGGCGCTGATTTTTTTGCTTGTTCAAACATGTCGCGCACACGTGATGCACCAACACCCACAAACATTTCAACGAAATCAGAACCCGAAATAGTGAAAAATGGTACTTTCGCTTCACCAGCAATAGCCTTAGCTAATAAAGTTTTACCTGTACCTGGTTGACCTACTAACAATACACCTGATGGAATACGTCCACCGAGTTTCTGAAATTTCGTCGGTTCTTTCAAATAATCAACAAGCTCAGAAACTTCTTCTTTCGCTTCGTCACAACCGGCAACATCGGTAAAAGTTGTTTTGATTTGGTCTTCGCTCAAGAGTTTCGCTTTAGATTTTCCAAAAGACATAGCGCCTTTGCCGCCACCACCTTGCATTTGGCGCATAAAGAAAATCCAGACACCAATTAATAAAATCATTGGAAACCAAGAAATGAAGATAGTCGTTAAGAAACTGGTTTCTTCGGGTAACTGACCTGATGCATTAACGCCTTGCTTTACTAAGTCATTAATTAAATCGCCATCATGAAGACCAGGAATAACAGTAACAAATGCTTCACCACTTCGTTTGGTGCCATTTATAACGCCATCTCTTCCAACAACAACATCACGTATTTGCCCTTGACGGACATCTTTAATGAAACGAGTGTAATCAACTTGCTGATCCTTACTCGCACTCGGAGTGAACCCTTGGAATACCGACATTAGAACAACCGCTATTACCAACCATAAAATAAGATTTTTCGCCATATCGCTCAACTTAATGACCTCTTGTAACTATAAATGAACTTTACTTAACTATAACTAGTGTATAAATATCTACTAGTTGTGAAATCAGCTTAAATCCTTAAACTGATGGGTTGTAATTTACTATAATTTATCGTCCGGAGCTATTTAAATCCGGTTGCAACGAGATAAACTTCACGAGAACGTGCGCGTGAGGAATCTGGTTTGCGTGTTTTGACTGTTTTAAAAGCAATACGTACATCTTTCATAAACTGTTCAAAGCCTGCACCTTGAAAAACTTTTACGACAAAACTACCATTTTTTTTCAGTACCTGCGAACACATATCCAATGCTAATTCGACAAGGTACATACTTCTTGCTGCATCAGCAACATCATTGCCGGTAAAGTTTGCTGCCATATCAGACATAACAACATCAATGTCTTTACCTCCAATGCGTGTTAATAATGCTTCAAGTACCGGCTCTTCCCTAAAGTCGCCTTGTAAAAAGTCAACACCAGCAATGGGGTCCATTGAAAGAATATCACAAGCAATAATTTGCCCTTTTTCTCCAACGGCTTTTACTGCGTATTCTGACCAACCGCCAGGTGCAGCCCCTAAATCAACTACTTTCATGCCTTTATTGATCAATTTATCTTTAGTGTTAATTTCCTCAATTTTAAAAAATGCGCGTGAACGCACACCTAGTTTTTGAGCTTTTTTCACATACTCATCATCAAAATGTTCTTGCATCCAACGAGTGCTACTATTGCTTAATTTTTTTTTAGTCATTAATTTAACTTTAATAATTTGCTAAGAATGCAAAACGATTGCACGTTTTATTAGTATTACAGAGTAGATGGAGGTAAAATACTATTAATTCAAGCTAACTTGTAACGAAAATTGTTAATGAGCCTAAATAAAAAACAAATACAGTATTTAAAAGGTCTTGCTCAC
>Ga0209291_1003464_pt1 | contig 11650 bp, 4 predicted proteins | sample GOMGulsemesocosm_FD_184633 | JGI IMG/M metagenome (GOLD analysis project Ga0209291, IMG submission 184633) | Methane-oxidizing microbial communities from mesocosms in the Gulf of Mexico - GOM9B Gulf of Mexico (SPAdes) (version 2) | ecosystem: Environmental > Aquatic > Marine > Cold seeps | place... | reverse complement strand
TAAATTTACATCTATAAAATAAATAAATATGAAAATACTTTACACACTACTAATTATTGGACTATTCTCAAGCTTTGGAGCGCAAGCTCAAAGTAAGGTTAGTTATGATAATTCAAAATGGTTTCTCGGAATAAATGCTGGTGGAACTTACCATAGTAATACTGAGGTAGATGTTAATGGCCTTTATCGTGGAGGTGTTGGTTTTACCGTGGGTAAATCTTTCGGAATGGAAAAAGGAAAGATTTTTAGTTGGGACTTAAGATTTAGATATTTGTTTGGTACATATAGAGGTTTGTCAAATTCTCAATTTGCTTTGGACTCTACAAATACGAACATATTAGAATTAGGATCTATTTTAGACGAATATCAAGAAAGTTATGGGTATTACGTGCCTAATTTTGCTACAAAAGTTCATGATTATAGTTTAGAGCTACAATTAAATACTAATCGTTTGAGAGAAAGAACAGGTTGGAATCTGTTTGTTTATGGTGGTTTAGGGATTACAAATTACCATACAAAGGTGGATTTACTAAAAGATGAATTTTTCAGTACACAAATTAAAGATGAAAGCGAATTAACAAGTAAGAGTACTTCTAATTCTGATTTTGATACGAAAGTGTCTCGTAGAGTAGAGTGGATGCCTAGTTTTGGTGCTGGAATTGAAAAACAATTATCACCTAATATTTCATTTGGAGTGCAAGGTAGAATGACTTGGACAAGGGATAATGATTTTGATGGAATGCCGCATAATTTTGACGGGTCAAGTAGTGAAAATGACAGATACCATTATGCTTCTGCTGGATTTAAATTTTATTTAGGGAGAGGGACGCATACTAGACCAGTTCAGACAGGAACAGTGGTTGATCCACATTCTACACCTGTTGGGAACATTGGTGGTGGAACAACGAATCCAACTCCGCAAAAGCCGGTTGTTGATTTTACTAATCCAAGTCATTCACCAATTACTGTTTCTTCACCGAATTTTCATATTGAAGCAAATGTGTTTTATGTTACAGGTAAAAGTAATATAACGTTTAAACAAAATGGAACTGTAAACCCAAATTTTAGCTATAATGCAAATGTAGATGAGTTTGATGCAAATGTGACATTGCAATTGGGTCAGAATATTTTTGAAATAACAGGTGTGAATGCAGCGGGTTCTGATCAAGAAACAACAATTATAGTATTAAGAATTCCTGAGGTAGAAGAGGTTAATCCGCCTATTGTGACTATAACTAGTCCAGTTCAAAGTGGAATTGTAGTTTCAAACTCTGTTTATACTTTTTCTTCAACGGTATTAAATGTTAGTGGAAAGTCGAACACATCTGTACTGTTTAATAATACTACATTTACAAACTATACATATAGTACAACTTCTAAAGTATTAACAACAACATTGAATTTAAATGAAGGGGTGAATACTATTAGTGTTAAAGGTGTGAATCAAGACGGTAATGATAGTAAAACAACTACTATAATATATAGAAAACCTAAAGAAGTTCAACCACCTGTGGTTACTATTTCATCACCAAATGTTAGTCCTTATACTATTGGAATGAATTCGTATGATGTGATTGGAACAGTTTTAAATGTAGAAACAAAAGCTAATATTGAAGTTAGACTTAACGGAAACCCATTATCAAATTTTTCATATAACACGACTACAAAACAGGTACAAGTACCACTTGTGAATTTGGTTGTAGGTGTTAATCTGTTATCCATTAAAGGTACAAATCCAGTAGGTCAAGACATTGCCTCAACTATGCTTGTTTATAAATTGCCACAAGCACCAAGGCCACCAATTGTTAGTTTTTTAAATCCTGTAAATTCTCCAACTACGGTTTATGTTAATTCTTATGCTGTAATTGCAAAGGTATTACATGTAAATTCTACAAACGATATTACAGTAAAAGTGAATGGTAATTCTATTAGTAACTTTAGTTATATGTCTTCTTCAGAGCTTGTTAATTTCACGGCTATTTTAAATCATGGAGCAAACATTATTGAAGTTAAAGGTGTAAATCAAGATGGACAAGATGTTGAAACGACTACAATTGTTTATAAACGACCAATCATTTCTAAGCCAAAACCTGTTGTGACTATTACTAGTCCAGCGGTTGATAATATTGGTTTTGAAGTTCAAAATATAGTGGTAAATGCGACTGTGTTAAATGTTGGAAGTTCATCTGATATTGAAGTGAAGTTTAATGGAGTGATAACGACTAATTTTTCTTTTAATTCAGCTACAAAAGTATTGATTTTACCTGTTGTATTGGTTGAAGGAAGCAATTCTGTATTTGTTAAAGGGACAAATAGCTCAGGTGTTGATAGTAAGACAAGGTTGATAATTTATAAAGTACCTTTAAAACCAACACCTCCAACTGTTGTGTTTACAAATCCACCTACTTCACCTTTCAGTGTGTCAAATCCATTTTTTGTAATGACAGCGACAACAACTCATGTTGATGTGAAAAGTCAAATTGTATTAAAAGTTAATGGGATTGTTATCTCAGGAAGTCAATATGCTTTTGTAAACAATACTATTCAATACAATTCGACTTTGAATAATGGAAGTAATGTTTTTGAAGTTAGTGTAAACAATAGCTTTGGGTCTGATTCAAAATTAGCAATAGTTAATTTGCAAGATATAGCACCTTGTACAGCACCTACTGTTGGTTATATAGCGCCACAACCAAATGCCACTGTAACAAATGAAAATGTAACAATTGAAGCACAGATCAACAACTTTATTTCTGGAACACTAATCGAATTGTTTCATAACGGGATATCAGTTGGTAATATGACTTATAACTCACCTACTAGTATTGCAACTAAGCAGCTAGTTATGCTAACAGGGTCTAATTCTTTTGTTGTAAAAGTGTCTAATGATTGTGGTGATAATCAATCAGCATTTGTTCTTACTTTAAAAGAAGCTAGTATTCCTTGTAATGAACCGGTAATTTCAACAACACAAATTATTTCTGGTCCAACTGATGATGCAACATATGATTTTATGTTTAATGTTCAAAACATTGCTGGTGTAAATGATTTAGTGGCTACAGTAAATGGTAATGTGGTGACAGTTGGTTTGAATGGAAATGCATCAGCATTCATAATTGAAGACGCTACGTTAAATGTAGGAGTAAATACCATTGCTATAAATGCTGTTAACAATTGTGGTAGAGATCAATATATTTATTCTATTACAAGAAATAACTGTGATGAACCAGCTGTTACTATTTCAAGTCCAACTGCAGTACAAACTGATAATTATTTATTTGTTGCTACAATAACAGAAGTATCGAATGAAAATGATATTATAGTTATCGTTAATGGAAATGCTGTTGACTTTAACTTTAATAATGTGACCAAAATTATTAATGCAAATGTAAATTTACAAGCTGGAAATAATATTATTCAGGTAAAAGCAAATGGTTGTAAAAGCGTTGAGGTAGATTATTCTGTTAACTATACTGTGCCATGTATTGCCCCAGTAGTTACATTAACATCAACTTCTGCTGCTACAGCATCAACTTATGTTTTAGCAGGAACTGTAACAAATATTGATAATGGGTCAAATGTGTCTGTAAGTTTAAATGGAACAATAGTAAGTTCTACGTACAATACAACAACTGAAATGTTAACGTCAACGTTTTCATTAGCTGTAGGGACTAATGTAATTGTTGTAACGGCAAATGGATGTGAGTCAGTTAATGAAACATTAAATGTTGTTCACGCTACGCCATGTACTCCTCCGGTTGTTAAAATTAAAAAAATTACTCAATCATTGTCTAGTAGCTTGGATGGTACTAATACTATAAAGTATTTATTGCTTGCTCAGGTGACTAATATGAGTGATCCTAATGTTGTAACAGTGACAGTAAATGGAGCTATTATAGTGTCTTCTTATAATCCTCTTACGGGAGTAATAACAGCAAATTTCCCTGTTGTTGAAGGTGAAAATAATGTTATTATTACTGTTGAAGGTTGCGAAACAATGTCAGTTACTGAAAGTTTTACTTATGAAATAGATTGTATTGCTCCAGTAATTACATTAACATCAGCTTCTGCTGCTACAACATCAGGTTATGCTTTAGTAGGAACTGTAACAAATATTGATAACGCTTCAAATGTATCTGTAAGTTTAAACGGAACGATAATAAGTTCTACATATAATACAACAACTGAAATGTTAACGTCAACGTTCTCATTAATTGAAGGAACTAATACAATAATTGTTTCTGCAAATGGATGTGAAGCAGTTAGTGAAACCTTAAATGTAGCATATGCTGCACCATGTGATGTGCCAGTAATTTCATTAACATCAGCTTCTGCTGCTACAACATCAAGTTATGCTTTAGCAGGAACTGTAACTAATATTGATAATGCTTCAAATGTATCTGTAAGTTTAAATGGAGCAATAGTAAGTTCTACATATAATACAACAACTGGAGTTTTAACGTCAACGTTCTCATTAGCTGTAGGGACTAATGTAATTGTTGTAACGGCAAATGGGTGTGAGTCAGTAAGTGAAGCCTTAAATGTAGCATATACTGCACCATGTGATGTGCCAGTAATTACATTAACATCAGCTTCTGCTACTACAACATCAAGTTATGCTTTAGCCGGAACAGTAACGAATATTGACAATGCTTCAAATGTATCTGTAAGTTTAAATGGAGCAATAGTAAGTTCTACGTATAATACAACAACTGGAGTTTTAACGTCAACGTTCTCATTGATTGAAGGAGCTAATGTAATTGTTGTGTCTGCAAATGGATGTGAGTCAGTAAGTGAAGCCTTAAATGTAGCATATACTGCACCATGTGATGTGCCAGTAATTACATTAACATCAGCTTCTGCTGCTACAACATCAAGTTATGCTTTAGCAGGAACTGTAACGAATATTGACAATGCTTCAAATGTATCTGTAAGTTTAAATGGAACAATAGTAAGTTCTACGTATAATGCGACAACTGGAGTCTTAACGTCAACGTTCTCATTAATTGAAGGGACTAATACAATACTTGTTTCTACAAATGGATGTGAATCAGTTAGTGAAACATTAAATGTTACTTATGCTGCACCATGTGATGTACCAGTAGTTACATTAACATCAGCTTCTTCTGCTACAACATCAAGTTATGCTTTAGCAGGAACTGTAACGAATATTGACAATGCTTCAAATGTATCTGTAAGTTTAAATGGAACAATAGTAAGTTCTACGTATAATACGACAACTGGAGTTTTAGCGTCAACGTTCTCATTAGCTGTAGGAACTAATGTAATTGTTGTAACGGCAAATGGATGTGAATCAGTTAGTGAAACCTTAAATATAGCATATACTGCACCATGTGATGTGCCAGTAATTACATTAACATCAGCTTCTGCTGCTACAACATCAAGTTATGCTTTAGCAGGAACTGTAACGAATATTGACAATGCTTCAAATGTATCTGTAAGTTTAAATGGAACAATAGTAAGTTCTACGTATAATACAACAACTGGAGTTTTAACGTCAACGTTCTCATTAATTGAAGGAATTAATACAATTATAGTGTCTGCAAATGGTTGCGAAGTGATAAGTGAACTTAAAAGTGTTAGCTTAGAAATCGAACCATGCGGACCAAGGTTTAATCCTGGGAACTCTAATTGGGAGTTCTGTTTGGTAACACCGACAGGAACTTATTCAAGAGATGATTTAAATAGTAATTTTACATATTCTGGACCAGCTTCAAGTGTTTACTTCAAGCCAATAGCTGGAGGGGGGGACGCTAATGTTAATGGATCAACATATACAGTTCAAAATGGGAAGTATTATTTATTTACAGGAGTATTAGTTGTTGATGTAAGTAGCAGTCATCCTGGTTCTATGGGGCATTGGGAGATTTGTTTAACAGCTGACAGAAATCCAACTTTTGGTTCTGGAAATAATAAGCCGACAAGTCCATGTGCTTCAAGTAACGGAGGAAATAATGGGCATTCATTAGAGGTTCCAAAGCCTACAGTGAAAACCGTTTTACCAATGACAACAAGAAAAACAGTGTCGTCAAATGTGTTTTATTTTAAAGCAAAATTGACTTCAATTGAGTCAAAAAGTCAAGTAAAAATAAAAGTAAATGGTAAAGCACAAAATTCGTTTATCTATTCGAGTGGGAGTAAGAATGTTTCGGGTTCATTTAGATTAGTAAAAGGAATGAATTCAATTGTTGTAACAGCTACAAATTCATCAGGTTCAGCTAGTTTAAAGTATACTATTAATTATGTTCCTAAAGTTGTCACGCCAAAGCCACCGGTAACAAAACCAAAGCCTATACCAGGGCCAAGGCCACCTGTGACAATACCAAAACCTAAACCAAGACCAAAACCGCCTGTAACAAGACCAAAACCTACACCAAGGCCAAAGCCACCTGTAACAAAACCAAAATCTACACCAAAGCCAAAGCCACCGGTAACAAAACCAAAGCCTACACCAAAGCCGCCGATAACAAAACCTAAACCTACAAGTACTGGTCGCGGATAATAATAAAAGCCATTAATTCTAAATTGAATTAATGGCTTTTTAAGTTACTAGATTATAGTTTTTTTAAATGCATTTAATTTTGTGTATATTTGAATAAAAATTAAAAATGTCTAAACTATTAATTAGTGTTGTAGGAGTAATGTTTATGTTTACTTCAATTGCACAAATACAAATTTCTCAAAATTGTATCAGTGATATCTATATTATTCAAGAAGATTTACGACTCAATCATGGTAAGTTATCAAATAGAACAATTGAAACATTTCCAATTAATACGATTCGTGGTGTGAATTACTTATCATTTTTAGCTCAGGTAAATTCAGGTTTTAGTAGAATTAATTTAGAAAATAGTTCTATTATTGTTGGAACTAAAATAAATAATATTGTAAGTTTAAAAGTACCTATACTGGAGTTAAGCCTAGTAGAAAACATAATTGGAATTGATATTTTACAAATGGCTGGAAGAATAAGACCTACTTTAAATAAAGTATTAAAAGACACTAGAGCTGATAGTGTACATGCTGGAATAAATTTACCTCAGTCCTTCACCGGAAAAGATGTTTTGATTGGAATTACAGATTGGGGGTTTGATTATACACACCCCAATTTTTATGATACATTATTGCAAACTACAAGGATTTTGGCAGCTTGGGATCAATATAAAACTTCAGGCCCAAATCCGTCAGGATTTAGTTATGGTACTGAATACTCTGCGGTATCAGATTTGTTGGTTGCAGGTTCTGATACTGCAAATATTTATTCTTATAATTATCATGGTTCTCATGTGGCTGGTATTTGCGGAGGTAGTGGAGTAGGTACACCTTATAGTGGAGTTGCTTTTGAAGCGCAATATTTATTTACTACTTTTTTAGTTGACGAAAGTTCAGTTTTAGATGCTTGGCAATGGATGTATGATAAATCAGTTGTGGAAGGTAAAAGATTAGTTATTAATATGAGTTGGGGGTTATATCATACTGGAGCGTTAGATGGAACTTCATTACTAAGTCAAGCATTAGATAGTTTTACTGATTTAGGTGTATTATTTGTATCATCAGCAGGTAATAATGGGAATGATAACTTTCATATTAAAAAAGAGTTTGCAAATGATACTTTACTTACTCGAGTTGGGTTTTCATCCACAGCATATTCAGAATACTATTGGGGGCAAAGCTTACACGCTTGGGGTGATGTAAATAGTAGTTTTTCAGCTGGACTCCAAATATTAAATTCATCTAATCAATTAATGGGGGAAAGTCCTATGTTTTCGACTTTAACAACATCTTCTTATGTTGATAGTTTTGTTGTTGTAAATGGTATTGCAGATACAATTTGGTATAATTTATCAATGGATAATGCATATCCAACTAACAATAGATCTCAAATGAGATTGAGAGTTAAGAAGGATAACATCTATAAAATTATTCTAAAATCATTCGCAAGCACAGGTACAGTTCATTATTGGAACGTTGGTGAAACTACAACTGATGTAGGTAATTGGGGTGATAATTTTACTTCAATGGGTGCTGGGTATACTGCTGGAGACTCTCATTATGGAATTGGAGCGCCAGCATGCTCTAAAAAAGCTATCTCTGTTGCCGCTCATAGTTCTGAAAATGTTATTTCAAGCGGAGCTGTTTTTGGAGGAGCACTGGCTAGTTTTTCAAGTGAAGGACCATTAATTGATGGGGCTATAAAGCCTGATGTCTCAGCTCCTGGTGTAAGCGTGGGCTCTTCAGTATCTTCATATACTGATGCTTCATATACTCCCGCAGCTACCGTTACTTTTAATGGGAACGACTATGATTTCACTAGAATAAGTGGGACTTCTATGTCTTCACCCGTTGTAGCGGGTGTTTGTGCCTTAATTTGGGAAGCAAATCCTTATTTAGCATCTTGGCAAGTAAAACAAATAATAACTCAAACGGCAAGGGAAGATGATGAAACTGGTAGTCTTCCAAGTTCGGGAAGTTATGAGTGGGGGCACGGAAAGGTTAATGCTTACCAGGCGATTAAGAGAGCATTACAAATAGTAGGTGTGACTGAAGTTGATAAACCAATCAAATGGTCTATATTTCCAAATCCAACATCAGATTATCTTACTTTACAAGGGATGAATGAAACTATTGAATCTATTCAGATTGTTAATGTAAATGGTCAGCTGGTAAAAGAGTTAGACTTTACAAATCAAATAGACATTATGGATTTGTCAATAGGTACTTATATTATAAGATTAATAAATGACAATCATGTTGAGCAGAAAAAGTTTATTATAGAATAGTCATAAAGCAGAAAAAGGAAGATAATTATTTAAACCATCTTCCTTTTTCTTCATCATGAAAAAACTATAAAACCATAAACTTATAAATCATGTAAAATATAAGTTAGGACAAAGGTAGTACTTTTATTTTAAATAAAAATAGTATTCGCGCATAATATTATTTTTTATATACTCTTTGAATATAACCTCTTCAGAATTTAATGTTTTTTATAAAATAGACACCAGCGTCTAAAGTACTTGTGTTCATATTTAGAATATTATCTTGTTCAATCTTCTGTGCTTTAATAATTCTACCTCTAGAATCCAAAATGTGAATCACTGTTAGGACGTAATTCAAGATAAATGTGAATGGTAATAAAAATCAAAAAGGAATTTGACTTACTGAGGTTTCCCAATTAAAGTTTTCTTTTACAAATTGTTGTGCCTTCTTAGTGATTTGTTTTGAAGTTAAATTGTCTTTGAGTAATAGACTAATTCCTTTTTCAAATTCATCTAATGTATCAGCAATGATTAATTCAGATCCTGATTTTCCACCTAGTGCATTGTTGGCGAGTGAAGTTGTGATGCAAGGTATGTTCAAAGCCATAGCTTCTAATAATTTATTCTGTAGTCCAGTACCAATAAATAATGGGGCGATAAAAATTTTGCCTTTTAAATAACTTTCTCTAATATCATCAACCCATCCTGATACAGTTACATTACTTAATTCATTATATTTTTGAATCTTTTGTGTTGGATTCACACCTGCTAATAACACGTTTAACTTTATTCCTTTGGCCTCAAATAGTGGTAGAATTTGAGAAACAATATAAGTACAACTTTCAATGTTTGGAGGGTAGCTTAGGTTTCCAACAAATACCAAATCATATTCTTTTTTTAAACTATCATTTGAGTAGTTGTAAAAATAGTCATCAATACCATTTGGAATTATGGTGATGTTTTTTTGTTGTGGATGTTGAATTAACTTCTTGTCTTGAGCGGAAATGATAGTGTGATTGTTAAAATAGTCAAAGATTTTATTTTCGTAAGTTCTTACCCGATTGCCTTCCAGTTTTAAAACAAACTTTGAAATTAATTTTGCATTTTCAGCTCTTCTCAACAAACCAGAACTTAATGCATCCATATAGTCTATTGTTTTAGGAATTGAGTGAATGTTTTTTACATATTCTGCAGTTCTAATTAATTGACAAAATATGATGCTAGGTTTAGTTTCCTTTATTACGGCATTAATGTTTTTGTGTATTGGTTTTTGATAAAAGTAACCGATTTGAAATGGCTTACTCGTGAAAAACATTTTAAACGTATTCCATAATATTAAAAAGTAATTCAGTTTGAAAATATGAATTGACTTGCAGTATTTTTTTAATTCATTTTGCCATTCATCTTTAATGTCTGTTCTTGTCAGTGAGCACAAAATAACGTCATAAGTTTTAGATAACTCTTTTATTTGATGATAAGCTCTTAGTTTGTCACCTTTCTCTAATGGAAATGGAAACCTAGAGGTTGTCATTAATACTGTTTTTTTTGAACTGATCATTTTATAAAGAGTTTGCGAACGATAGTAATGATTTCATTAGTTGATCGTTGTTGTGTTCTTTTTCGACAAAAGTACGTGCATTTTTTCCAATTTCAATGGCCTTATGAGGGTTTTCAATTAATTGATTTATTTCAAATATAAATTGGTCTTTTGAATTTGCTATTAAAACATTTTCTTGATGAGTGGCATGAATCCCTTCTAGCCCAACTGTAGTAGATATAACAGTTTTTCCCATTGCCATGGCCTCTATGATTTTAATTCTCATGCCTCCTCCAGAAAACAATGGAACAATCATGACGTCATGATTATCTATAAACTCTGTAGCAGAATCGACTTGCCCATGATTTATGATTTGCTTATCTTTCAGGTTTAGTAATGAGTTAGGCATGTTTTTACCAGCCAAGTGTAGTTCAATAGGTTCAGAATCAAAGTTATTCCAAACTGTTTTTAAAAACCATTCAATAGCTTCAATATTTGGATTCCAATCCATAGAACCTATGTGAAATAGTTTTAATTTCGTTGAAAGGGGGATGAAAGAAGGTATGTAATTTTCAAAATCAATACCAAATGGTACCGTTGTGATTTTTAAGTCAGAATTTACAGTTAAATATTTTTGTGTGTCCTCTTGGCTAATAGTAATAATACCATCAAGGTTAGAAAGTATTTTTATTTCGTATTGTTTTAAGTTGGAAGCTAGGTAGTTTAAGTATCCTTTTTTTAGAGGGTTCTTTTCTTTCTGAGCCAATCTTTCCCAAATTAAATACTCAAAATTATGACTTCTGAGTATTATTTTAGCCTTTGAGTTGTTTTGAATTGTACTTAAATAGGGTGTTAGATAAAGACTCTCCAGTATAATAAAGTCATACGAGTTATCTTTTAGTTCTTGTTCTATTTTTGTATTTAAGTTTTCAGAGAAAAACCGACTCACGTTATAGCAGTCAGATTTGATTAATGATGAAAGGGCATCAAAAGCGTTTACTGTTGTGTTTATAAATACACCTTCAATATTTGTTTGATTTACAAAGCCTTTTGGGAAGTTTTCTAATGAGAATGGGTGTTTAAGTGTTGATACTGAAATGATTTTCAAATCGACAGCATTGTTAAGTAAGCCTAAAGAGACATTCTTCATAGCTATACAGCCTCCATCTATGGCAGGGTAAGGCGGTTTGTTACAAAGTTGAAGAATTTTCATTATTTACGTATAATTTTTTTAACCATTCGTTTATAAACTTCAATGTCAAATAATGCGGAATCATTTGCTGCTTTATAGGTTAAAAACAGTCCAATTGGTGAAAGGATTATTGAACTCATC
>Ga0209291_1003463_pt1 | contig 11650 bp, 7 predicted proteins | sample GOMGulsemesocosm_FD_184633 | JGI IMG/M metagenome (GOLD analysis project Ga0209291, IMG submission 184633) | Methane-oxidizing microbial communities from mesocosms in the Gulf of Mexico - GOM9B Gulf of Mexico (SPAdes) (version 2) | ecosystem: Environmental > Aquatic > Marine > Cold seeps | place... | reverse complement strand
TACTTCAAGCTAAATGGTATGACTTACGAGCCAGTACCTGTTGAAACTTCTGCTGAAGGTCGTCAAAACTACATTGCTGGTCGTTGTGACGTATACACAACTGACGCATCTGCACTAGCTGCACAGCGTTCAGTTTTCGAAGATCCAACTGCACACGTGGTACTTCCTGAAATTATCTCTAAAGAGCCTCTAGGACCAGTAGTTCGTCACGGCGACGACCAGTGGTTTGATATTGTTAAGTGGAGCCACAATGCAATGCTTAACGCTGAAGAGCTAAACATTACATCTAAGAACTTAGATGAGCGTGGCGCTAATGCAGCAGATCCAGCAGCTCAAGGCCTACTAGGTACTAACGAAGCTAAGTTGGGTGCAATGCTAGGTCTAGATAAGAAATGGGCTTACAACATCATTAAGCAGGTAGGTAACTACAGCGAATCTTTCGAGCGTAACGTTGGTAAAGAAACTGCGCTTAAGCTAGATCGTGGTCTTAATGCATTATGGACAAATGGTGGCATCCAATACGCACCACCATTGAAGTAATAATTACATAAAAGCATAGTAACGAGCTCATTTTTATCTGACTGTTCTACAGTTACATAGAGATAGAGCTCGTTTTTTTTATAATCTATTTTAGGTTGTCTATAATGAGCGGCAAACAAGTTCAAGAAAACAAGACCGTGACACTAGGCTCGCTATGGAGAGATAAAAAATCCCGCGGTGTTATTCTGCAGATGATTGCAGTAATAGGGATTTTGTTGTTTATCGGTAACATAGTGTCAAATACCGTTGAAAACTTGGACCGCCTAGGCGTGAAAGTTGGATTCGATTTTTTGACAGAGCCTGCTAACTACGATATTAACCAAACCTTAATTGAATATGATAGTTCCGACTCTCACTTTAGAGCGGGATTAGTTGGATTATTAAATACTTTATTGGTCGCTGGCTGCGGAATTGTCGTCGCGACTTTCTTCGGTTTTACAGCGGGTGTATTGCGACTATCGAATAACTTTGTTATCGGAAAACTGATGCAGGTTTACGTTGAGGTGACTCGTAACGTTCCTGTATTGCTGCAGATACTACTCTGGCATGGGATTATTATTCATTCCTTACCAGTACCCAAAAAAGCAGAAGCCTGGATTGAAGGTGTTGTACTAACTAACCGTGGAGCTTATTTACCACAACCGATACCGCAAGAAGGTTTTGGTTGGGTTTGGATCGCATTGTTAGTTGCTGTGGTCTTCGCTGTATTCTTTAAGAAATACGCGAACAAAGTACAAGTTGAAACCGGCCGACTAATACCGGCTATATGGATTGGCGCTGCTACTATTATCGGCTTGCCGTTAGTGACGTTTTTTCTGGTGGGTTCCCCTGTTGAAGTGAGTTACCCAGTTCTTAAAGGATTTAACTACAAAGGTGGTTTTGTCATTAAGCCGGAATTTATGGCGCTGTGGTTTGCCCTGTCTATTTATACGGGAGCATTTATTGCAGAAATCGTGCGAGCGGGTATTCAGTCAGTAAGTCACGGACAAACTGAAGCTGCGCACGCTTTAGGTATTAGGCCTGATTTCACGATGCGTTTAGTAGTTATTCCGCAGGCAATGCGTGTAATTATTCCTCCGCTAATTAGTCAATATTTGAATTTGACTAAAAACTCATCACTGGCAATAGCGATAGGCTATATGGACCTAGTGGCGACTATTGGCGGTATCTCTCTCAATCAAACGGGTAGAGCACTAGAGAGTATGGGTATTGTACTGGGCATTTATTTGTTCATATCTCTGGTTATTTCCGGTTTGATGAACGTTTACAATAAACGTGTTGCATTGGTGTCGAGGTAGAAACTATGTCAACTGAAACAAAAAAATATCCGGTAGGCATGCATCCAGCTATGCCACCACCTTCGGGCTCAGTTGGGCCTATTAGGTGGATGCGCGATCATTTATTTTCATCGATTACTAATACAATACTTACCTTTGTTGGTCTGTATTTAATCTATCTAATCGTTCCACCATTTATTCAGTGGGCTTTCATAGATTCAGTTGTTTTAGGTGCAGAAAATAGAAAGGCGTGTCTTGCTATCATGGGAGAAGACAGGGGAGCTTGTTGGTCTTTTGTTTATAGAAGATGGGGTCAGTTTGTCTACGGGTTCTACCCTGTGGAAGAGCGCTGGAGAGTTAACGTAGCAATGATATTGACTGCGATAACAATAGCGATTGTGCTATTGGAGAAATTGCGTGCCAATAAGCCATTGTTAATTGCTGGTGTTTTACTGCCTGTGGTTAGTTTCTTCCTTATTACAGGAAGTAGTACGTTTGGTTTAGTCGACGTACCGACTAATAAGATGGGCGGTATTTTGTTAACCCTGATTGTCGGTCTCACGGGGATATTTGTATCTCTGCCAATTAGTATCATGCTGGCTTTGAGTCGTATCTCAAAACTACCTATATTCTCTGTGTTTGCTACGATATTTATCGAGTTTATTCGCGGAGTTCCACTAATTACATTACTCTTTATCGCATCAACGTTGCTGTCATACTTTTTGCCAGCGGGATCTAACTTTGATCTCTTGTTGCGCGTATTAATAATGGTGACTATATTTTCAGCGGCCTATATTGCTGAAGTTATTCGCGGTGGTTTAGCAGCGATACCGACAGGTCAATACGAAGCAGCTGATGCGTTGGGATTGTCTTATTGGCAAAGCATGCGTTTGATTATTTTGCCTCAAGCTCTGAAAATATCTATTCCGGGTATCGTAGGTAGTTTTATCGGTTTGTTCAAAGATACGACATTAGTTGTAATTATTGGTTTGCTCGATCCATTAGGTATCGGTATGGCGGCAATTTCTACAACAGAATGGGCGGGTTTGAGTACTGAATTATATGTATTTATCGGTTTGTTCTTCTTCATTTTCTGCTTTGGCATGTCTCGCTACAGCTTACATTTAGAGAAGAAGTTACATACTGGACATAACAACTAGGAGCCACCAATGGCGAATAATAATGATAAGCCAGCAATTGTTATTGCAGGCATGCACAAATGGTACGGCGACTTTCATGTACTACGAGATATTAATTTAGAAGTAAAAAAAGGTGAAATTATAGTAGTGTGTGGACCATCGGGTTCGGGCAAATCTACCATGATTCGCTGTATTAACCGTCTTGAAGAACATCAGCAAGGGCAAATTATTGTCGATGGTATTGAGCTGACAAACGATATTAAAAAGATTGATGAAGTGCGTCGTGAAGTGGGTATGTGTTTCCAGCACTTTAACCTTTTCCCGCACCTTACTATTCTTGAAAACTGTACATTGGCACCCATTTGGGTCCGTGGGATTCCTAAGAAAGAAGCTGAAGAGACGGCTATGCATTTCCTTGAGAAGGTGAAGATCCCTGATCAAGCAATGAAGTATCCGGGTCAATTATCGGGTGGTCAACAGCAGCGTGTTGCAATTGCTCGCTCTCTTTGTATGAAGCCTAGAACAATTTTGTTTGATGAACCTACTTCTGCACTTGATCCTGAAATGATCAAAGAAGTGCTAGATGTAATGATTCAGCTCGCTGAAGAGGGTATGACAATGATTTGTGTCACACACGAAATGGGCTTTGCACGTAAAGTTGCCGATCGCGTTATCTTCATGGATGCAGGACAAATTGTTGAAGAGAACACCCCGGCAGAATTCTTCGATAATCCGAAGAATGAGAGAACACAGTTGTTCTTAAGTCAGATCCTTCACTAGACGAGACGATAATTTATCGTTCTATCACTAGAATCAAATAAGCCATCGCAAGATGGCTTTTTTTTTGCCTGGGATATTTAATTCAATCTCTTTATAACAAGTATAGTGAGACGGTTAAATATCAGTAAAGCGATCAAAGATTGTTGCTCGGTTTAGGTCAATTGCTTAAAATTGGAGTTCAATTTAAGCATAACTGGGTGATAGTGTGAAAAGTGAAACTTTGTGTGATATCGGTTTTATTGGCTTGGGAGTCATGGGCAATAATTTAGCGCTTAACTTGGCTGATAATGGTTACTTAGTCGCTTGTTTTGATCTAGATGAAAACAAAGTGAGTCAACTAGAAGATATTGATGCACAACAGCGCGGTGACAAACCAAAACGAATTTTTGGCTGTAGCTCTTTTACTCAATTGTTAGACTCTTTAACTAAACCTAATTTATTGATGATCTCTGTACCGGCTGGCGATGCCGTTGACCACGTATGTGAACATTTGATCTCCGCGGGCATTAAAGCTGATGACATTATTATTGATACAGGGAATAGCTTGTGGAGAGACACAATAGAGAGAGAGAAAAAGTATAAGCCAAACTTTATATTCTTCTCTACAGCAGTCTCAGGTGGTGAGGTTGGCGCTAGATTCGGTCCATCGTTGATGCCATCTGGTGATCCTTATGCTTGGACTCGCGTCGCACCAGTGCTTAAAGCTATATCTGCTAAAGTAGACCCCGAATCAGGTAGGCCAATTGAACGCTTTGAACCCGGTAACCCAGTTACAGAAGGAGATCCTTGTGCCGCTTATATTGGCGCCAGTGGTGCAGGTCACTACGTGAAAATGGTACATAATGGCATCGAGTATGCCGATATGCAGTTGATCTGTGAAAGCTACCATATTTTACGTGAAGGCTTAAATTTAACAGCGCTTGAAATAGCTGATATTTTTGAAACTTGGCACCAAGGCGTATTAGACAGCTATCTTATGGAAATCAGTATTGAGGTACTAAGGCAGTTAGACCCTATCACCGGCGAAGCATTAGTTGATAGTATACTTGATACAGCTGGGCAAAAGGGGACAGGGTTGTGGACAGCCGTTTCTGCTTTAGAGGTAGGTAGCCCTGCTCAAACCATAACTCAGGCAGTTTTTGCCCGTTCCTTATCTAGTTTTAAACAAGAGCGGGTTGCTGCTAGTGCTGTATTAGAAGGTCCTGAACGAATCGAATATAATGAACACGATAAGCAACAAGTAATAGCTGAACTTCACGATGCCCTTTATTGCTCGAAAATTTGTGCTTATGCCCAAGGCTTCCAATTAATGGCGTTAGCATCTAAAGAAAAAGGCTGGTCATTAGATTTTGCTGCAATTGCGAAAATTTGGCGTGCCGGTTGCATTATACGTGCAGTATTTCTGCAGGATATAAGTAGGGCTTTCATTGAAAATGAACAGTTACAAAATTTGTTATTGGATCCCTTCTTCTCACATCAAATTACTCAATTCCAAATGAATTGGAGAAAGTCGATTGCTACAGCTACTCTAATGGGAATACCCCATCCCGCTATGTCATCGGCGCTTTCGTATTATGATTCGTATCGCTGTAAAACCCTCCCTGCTAATTTATTACAAGCGCAAAGAGATTATTTTGGCGCCCATACTTTCGCTAGAGTGGATCAGCCAGCTAATAAAAAATACCATATGGACTGGAGTGCTACTCCCAGAGTTTTGAAGCAAGTCTAATCTATATCAGGTCCCTGCCTGAAACTTAGAAGATGTCGAAGGTAGGGTAAATGAGCAATTAAATTCAGATGCTATAGTTTCATTAGCGACCTTTGAATCAGCAGAATTAGATTACGTTTGTTGGCATCCTACTTGGTCGCTAGCTTTAGGCTCTGTGCGTTAATGATACCTTCGCAATAATGTCCAGTGTCTATACTTATATAAAGATGATATTGTTTTATATAGTTAAAATAATGCTTGCGTACAAAGTGGTGTGTTTTTTAGGCTAAAGAGCAGTTAATTCAAATTGAAAGGATATCCCAATGTTTAAAATAATTTCTTTATTAATCATTAGTGTCTTTTTAAGTGTCGGTAATCTTTGGGCAGATAGTTTGGAAATGCCAAAGGGAAAAGTGATTTTAACGATTGCCGGGAACATTGAGAAGACCAATATCAATGATACTGCTCAGTTTGATTTGCCGATGTTACTCGCCTTTAAGCAGCATGAAATTAATACAAAGACTCCATGGACACAAGGCATCAATAAATTTGAAGGCCCTACTATCAATGATTTAATCGATCATGTGGTTGGTGATGGGCAGGTTATTTCTGCGACAGCCTTAAATGGTTATCGAATCATGATACCAACGGTTGATGTGACTGACTATCCAGTGATTATTGCCCTTAAACGCAATGATGAAATACTCAGTGTTAGAAAAAAAGGACCCGGTTGGGTGATATATCCTTGGGATGAAAATAAGGAACTGCGAGATAATCTTTATTATACGCGTGCTATTTGGCAACTGAAATATTTAGAAATTAAATAGAACAGCACAGGTAAATATTATCATGTTAAAGCGCATCAAATGGATATATTTCGTATCACTGGTTTTTGCCATAGTGATGGCAGGAGCGCTCATAAATGACGTTGTCCAAATAAATGCTATCCAGCAAATACAAAAGAAAGACAATAAAGTCAGTCTTGTTTGGTTTTTAAGTCAAGCGGACAAAGAGACCAGGACTTTCCTGCAAAATGTCAGTTATTTCTACATCGAAAAAAGTGATGTTGCTCGTGATAATATGAAGGTTAGTTTTGATATTCTCTGGAGTAGGTATGATCATGACCTCAATAAACAAATAGCAAAGATGCTCCAAGCGTTGCCTCTTGGTAGTGAGGTGATTGACTCTATGCGGACTACACTTAAGCTTATTGAACCGCTTGTCTATACATTAGAGCCTCCGAATCAAGAAGCTTTTGATCAAATTAATCAGTATATGACTGAACAGATTAATAGATCATACTTTCTTGCAATAACAGCCGTGCAGGAGCGGCAATCTATCAGGAGTGAACGTCTTAGTACGCTTAACAACTTATACAATAATCTATTAATTACATTACTTGGTTTGACGATAGCAACTTTGATCCTGATAGTTTCTTTTGTCGCAAAAAGTAGAGAGTTAAAAACACAGAATATAATTTTCGAAAAAAGAGTAAAAGAGCGTACCAATGAGCTCAATAAAACCAATGAGTCGCTTCTTTTTGAAGCGCAAATAAGACAAAAAGCGGATCGTAAATCACAACAGCTCATTTCTGCGTTTAATCAGTCAAAAGAAGTGGTTTTCTTTTTGGATGCACAGAATCGATTTATCTTCTTCAACGAAAGCTTTATTCATATTAATAGTATGGTTAAAGAGTCTATTGTCATTGGCGCACCTTTCGAAAAGTATTTACATGCTTTGATGGATAAATTATACAGTTCCTCGCAGAACCAATTGAAGCAAAACTGGATGAGTAAATGGTTGCAAGGTTTACTCAAAGCGGATGATTTATTTGAGGTTAGCTTTACCTCTGATCAAGAGTTTATTTTCAATATAGATAGATTAGATGACGGTAGTGTAATAGCAATTGGTGCAGATATTACTGCTTTAAAGGAAACGCAATCTGCTTTAGCCGAAAGCGAAAGTAGGTTTAGAGACTTTGCTCTAATAGGCGCTGACTGGTACTGGGAAATGGATGAGAACCTCACCTTTACTTTTTTTTCAGGTTCCGCTGAGAAAATTTCAGGCTTTCCTCCAGAGTTTTTTCTTGGTCAAAGTAGAGACAATTATTACGGAATTCGCGGTGCCGCTAATCAACGCTCACTTGCGCAGTACCTATCTATGACAGATAGACGAGAAGCATTTCATGACTTTGAGACTAAATGGAAAACAGGCCACAAAAAGCTAGTGACGATCAGTTTATCAGGAGAACCTAGATATGATCAAAAAGGTAATTTCACTGGCTATATAGGGGCTGGACGTGATGTAACAGAACGTTGTTTAGTTGAAGAGCGAGATATTCGATTCCTAACAGCAATTAACAGTTTGAATTTATCCGTAACTATCTATGACGAGGCCGATAAACTGGTCTTTTATAATCAACAGTTTGAGTTATTCTGTAAAGAAATGGGTCTGAGTATAGAGTTGGGTGTATCGTTCGAAAAACTTTGGCAGTACACCAGTGATTTTTTTAGTGAGCAATTTGAGTTTGATGCAGCACAGTGGTTTGATGAACGTCTTTCTTTACATCGAAACCATGTAAAGAATTTTGTACTGCCTATAGGCAAAGATAGGTACCTCAATATTTTTGAACAAACGCTCGAAGACGGCGGTGTAATTGTTATCAGCACCGATATTTCCGAAAGCAGAAAAGCAGAAAAAGAAATAGAACGTCTCAGAAATTATTTATCAAATATCATTGATTCTATATCGTCTGTGTTGATTGCAGTAGATACCGATAATCGAGTGATTCAGTGGAACTACGCTGCAGAATCAGAAACGGGAATTAATTATGAAGAGGCTTTTCAAAAAGAACTAACTAAAATTTTTCCAAGGCTGGAGCCTGAGCTTGAGGGTATTAATAATGCTATAAAGTTAGGAAGAGAAAGCTCTCAATTGAAAAGAATGTTTGTCAAAAATGATACAGCGTATTATGAAGATGTCACTATATACCCGCTAAAGTCAGGTGAAGAAGCAGGGGCTGTTATCCGCCTAGATAACGTAACAGAGCAAGTGATGATCTCTGAAATGATGATCCAATCTGAAAAAATGTTATCTCTAGGTGGTTTGGCTGCAGGTATGGCTCACGAAATCAACAACCCTCTCGCAGGGATGATGCAAACAGCCAACGTCATGCGTAACAGGCTTGTAGATTCAGATATTCCTGCCAACAACCAAATTGCGCTGCAAGTGGGAACTGAACTCGCAACCATCAATGCGTATATGCAAGGTCGTGGTATCTTGAAAATGCTAGACAATATCATTGAATCTGGTCAAAGAGTGGCGCTTATAGTAGAAAATATGTTGGATTTTTCAAGGCAAAGTGAAGCTGTAAGTGGAGATCAAAATATAGCGTCTCTATTAGATAAAGCGGTTGAACTTTCAATGACAGACCATAACTTGAAACATAAATACGATTTTAAAAACATTGAAATAGTGAAGCAGTATCAAGATAACTTGCCGCTCATTAATTGCGAGGGTGGTAAAATACAGCAAGTATTTTTGAACCTACTACGTAATGCTGCACAGGCGATGCAGGATGCTGGAATCAATAATCCTCGGATAATATTTCGCATTAATTACGACAATGAAATGCAGCATGTGCTCATCGAGGTCGAAGATAATGGCCCAGGAATTAATGATGACATTAAATCTAGGGTATTTGATCCTTTCTTTACCACAAAAAGTGAAGGTTTGGGGACCGGGTTAGGCTTGAGTGTATCTTATTTTATTATTACTGAAAATCATGCGGGAAAACTGAGTGTAGAATCGATGCTTGGAGAGTACAGTAAATTCACGATTTCTCTTCCTAAGAGCGGTAAGCATACAGCTTAAACAAGCTGTTCCTATTTTATCAGCTGATGAGTAAGCATCTTTGTCATCATTAGTTATTATTGTATTAAGCTTAAGAGTGTAAATGGGGAGCCATACGTGAATTCTAATTTTTCGGGCCAGACAGTTTTAGTGATTGATGACGATGATATTGTCAGAAGCAGCTTTTGCGACTCTTTAGAAGACTGTGGTTATAAAGTCGCCAGTGCTAAAAATGGCAAACTTGGATTAGCACTAATTCCGTCTATTAATCCAGATCTGATATTGACGGATTTAAGAATGCCTATAATGGGGGGGATTGAATTTCTCTCTCATTCAACGGCTAACTTTCCCCATATTCCAGTGATTGTTATTTCGGGTGCTGGACTGATGGGCGACGTTGTTGATGCATTACATTTAGGGGCTTTCGATTATCTGACAAAACCTATTTCTGATACAAATTTACTACAAGCCTCTGTCACTCGTGCACTTGAGCAAGTGGCACTGAAGCGGGAGAATCAAAACTATCAACTTCATTTGGAACAATTGGTCGAACAGCGTACCTCCTTATTACTTGCTAGTAATAGGGAGTTAGAAATACATAAAAATGATTTAGAAAAACTAATATCTGAGAGAACTAATGAGCTTAATCTTACGATAGATGACCTTAATAGGACCCAAGATCAGTTAATAGAATCTGCAAAAATGGCTTCTCTGGGAAGGCTGGTCGCTGGCGTTTCTCATGAGTTGAATACACCATTGGGAATTTGTTTGACCTTTATCTCTAGTTTAGGGGATAAAATCAAGCGCTTTGAGCAATCTTTTAAGCAGGGAACTCTGCGTAAAGAAGACTTTGAAAATTTTTTAAGCTCTGCCAAAAAATCGAGTGAATTAGTGATTCATCATCTCACTCAAGCTTCTGATCTGGTACAAAATTTTAAAATGGTTTCGGTAGATATCTCTAGTGATATGGAAAGAAATTTTGACTTGGTAGATTACATATCTAATGTAGTGGAGAGCTTAAAGCCTGAATTAACCAATGCTGATGTGAAACTAGATTTCAATAAAGAACAAGATTTTAACGTATATAGTTATCCGGGTTTTTTCTCACAGATAATTTCCAATTTGATCATCAACTCCAAAACCCACGGTTTTGTTGCGCTTGAAAAAGGCAATATCGATATTTTCCTTAAACAAGAGGGTGGTAATCTTATTATTGCTTACAAAGATGACGGGATTGGGATGTCAAAAGATGTTCAAAAAAAGATATACGAGCCTTTCTTTTCAACTACTCGTGGAACAGGTGGTAGTGGGTTGGGTATGAATATTCTCTATAATTTAGTGGTTGGAAACTTAAATGGGTCCGTCCAGTGCATCAGCGAAATAGGTCAAGGTACTCAATTCATAGTAACGTTACCAGGGCTGATAAATCGTCTTTAAAGTTGCCAATGACTAGCCTTCTCTATACAAAAGCAACTCACTGAGAAGGATGAGGAAGATAAAGCTAACACTCCTATAGAGCTTAATAGTTTAACTTGAGGTATATTTTTCCCCTGTTGTCTCTAAGCGTCATAATGCTGCCGCGTTTTTGAATGTTGAAAATTGCAGATGCTCATGGGGATAAAGATGGCTCTGGGCTACAAAGTGATGCAGAGCATACCCAAAACTTCTTTGGGGGTACTATCAGCTAGGCTTTGTGACCCAAAAGAAATTTATCCGAGATTGTCTAATTGAATCACTTTAAAGTGATTGTTATCTGAGATTGTTTTAATGTTTCTAAAATATTTTTTTGCTTTTCTCTCTAGTGGGATGTGTAAGTTCACAACAAATAAAGCAGTGCCATTATGAGATAAGCGCTCACTTGCTCCTTTTAAAAACTGCTCAGTTAGATCATTTTCGACATCAAAGCCGGTGTGGAAAGGCGGATTACATAAGATAAGGTCAAATTTATCTCTAATACCTTGAGTGCAATTACTGGCAAGGATTTTGTGCTTGCTATCTAGTTGGCCGAGGTTGTATGAGCATGCTTTAATCGCAGCGGCATTATTATCACAGGCGACAATGTCAGCATTAAAGAGGTTGGCACTGGATACGCTTAAAAATCCATAACCGCAGCCGATATCTAAAATATTAGAGGGTGTGTATAAATCACTGTTTAATGTGTGTAAGTGATCAATCAGTAATGCACTGCCCGCATCAATTTTATCCCAGCCAAAAACGCCTGGTTTAGAATAGAACTCAAAATTTCCAGCAACTTTATCGGTTTTAATAATGGACCGCAAGTTGGGATAAGACTTGTCATCTAAAGGTTGGCTGAAAGGCACTGGGCTCTCGAATATAGCGGCCCAGTGTTGTTT
>Ga0209291_1003462_pt1 | contig 11658 bp, 9 predicted proteins | sample GOMGulsemesocosm_FD_184633 | JGI IMG/M metagenome (GOLD analysis project Ga0209291, IMG submission 184633) | Methane-oxidizing microbial communities from mesocosms in the Gulf of Mexico - GOM9B Gulf of Mexico (SPAdes) (version 2) | ecosystem: Environmental > Aquatic > Marine > Cold seeps | place... | reverse complement strand
AACAGCTAAGTTTACAGGAGCAGTACCAGCGGTTACATTTGTTAAAATAAATGCAAATGAATCAGCAAAGGTACATTCAAAACTTCCATTGTATTCTGAAGAAGCCATTATATAATTAAACGAAATTTGAGGCGCTAAAGGCACAAAGTCAAATTCTATATATACTCTATCATGAGTATTTGTTACTCCAGTAACCCCTTCTAAATCAGCATCAGGTAAACCGTTACCTGAATGTGATGGTCCAGAACCAGAGAATGGTCCTGAAGCTTCAGTAGCCGCTCCAGAAGATAAAATTATTCCATTTTCAAATGGGAAGTTTGAACCTCCATCAGTAAAGTAACTAAACCCTATGTCATCTCCTACAGAATGCGTTTCATATTGAATATTGTTAACTGTTGCACAATCAGCATCAACTAATACATCGGTAATTAATTGCTCTGGCGTGTATGTTACAATATCAGTAGTAATTGGTGGTGGTGGTGTACCAATACATATATCAAATGTAGAATTTTGTAATGGATTTGCAGTACTAGAGTATACTCTAACATAATATACATTTCCTACAGTTAAACCAGCTACTGTATCAGAATCATTGTTACTACAAAACACTTCTGTTAAAGTACCACAAACACCTTCAAATATACTAAAATCAACATTAGTAGTAGAACCAGCTAGATTTAACAATGAAACATTGTGTAAGTCAGCCGTAGCAGTAAATGTATACCATACATCATCATCAGCACTTCCAAAACAAGTAGGTGCAGTTTCTGCAGAAGCAGTAGCTCCTGCTATTGTACCAGCAGTAATTACTCCATCTGGAACTCCATCACCGTCAACATCAGCATCACAGTCTAAGTGATCGTTAACTGTTAAGTCAATTGCAGTTGCACAATCGTCATTAGCTGGTGGTGGTGGTGGTGTAGTACACGTAATATCTAATTGATAGTTACCAGTACTTGTTCCAAAACCAAATACATAAATGTAATATTCTGTCCCAGCAGTAGAAGCAAATAAAACTTCCGACTGTAATCCACATGAATCATCATTTCCTGTTACACAAGTTAATGCGCCACAAGCTCCTTCATACACTTGAATTTTAGTATCAAAACCTGAGTTACATAAAGATGCTGTTACAATATCACCATTTCCAGTAAAATTATACCATACTCCTGGCGCTCCTGTACCTGTACCACAGTTTCCAGCTTGAGCTCCATTTGAAGTTGCTCCTACTGTAGTTCCCGTTTCACTTGCTCCACAAGCAATTGGCAATGCTATATCACAAGTATCTCCAGGAACTGGTGTATACGTTGTAAATGTTTGCTCAATACAACCAACAGCTGTACCGTTTCCGTTAAAAGCTTCAATAGTTACATAATAAGGAGTTGAAGCCGCTAAAGCCCCTAAGTTATAAGTAGTTACATTCCCTAAGGCTGTTGTAGCCAACACATTGTTTCCTCCTGGGGTAGTTCCTACGGTTAAGTTATATCCTGTAGCTCCTCCTGAAGCAGCTGACCATACTAATATACCATCAGTTGTTGCAGCAGGATCACCATTTGCAGGACTCATTAATACAGAGTCACATGTTGGTGGTGTTGTTGGGGTAAAAGTTACTTCAACATCAATTGTGATATTTACCGTATCTCCAGGTGCATAATTGTCATCATCTTGAGAAGTAATTGTTAAAGTATTAAATCCAGAAATGTCTACTCCGTTAAAAACTGCCGCACAACCATTGATTGGAGGAGCACCATCTACAGATAAATTAAAACTATACCAGTTTCCACAATTTCCGTTTGTAAAACTATCAACAGCATTTATTAGTTGTAATGATGTAATAGCCCCTGCTCCTTGACAAGTTAAGTCAGCGGCATTAATTGTTAATACAGTAGGGTCGTTATCCGCTCCCGTGACTGTAAAAGTCTGATTACACGTTGCCTGTGCATTGGCCAACAGACTAATGCATAAGAACGCTAATAATAGTGTTATTTTCTTCATTTTTTTTTGATTAATTCGTTAAGGTTAATAATTCAGCTAATTTACTTAAAAAGTTGTTAAGAACTAACATTTGTTAGTGATTTATCTAACAAAAATATCGAAAAAAGTTACAATTCGATTAAGTGTGTTTTTATTAGATAAATTGCATAAACATTAGTTAAGGAGCACATTACCTTTTAACAGAAACAGCTTGAAAACAAAAAACCCTACCTTATAGTAAAATAAGATAGGGTTGTTATGTCACTAATTATTCTGAATTATATTTTATAATATTTCCTATATTTTATATATGATAAAACACCTATAATTGCCACTCCAATTCCATTATAATATAAATAGCTCGGTGTTACTGATACATCTCCACTTGCGTAAGAATGCAAACCTGCTAAGTAAAAATTAACTCCGAAATAGGTCATTAATATTGACGTAAAACAAATTACCGCTAAAAAATTAAATGTCCATCTTCCACGTAATCCCGGAACAAAACGTGTATGAATTACAAAGGCATAAATCATAATACTAACTAAAGCCCAGGTTTCTTTAGGATCCCAACCCCAATATCTCCCCCATGATTCGTTAGCCCACATTCCTCCCAAAAAGTTTCCTATGGTAAGCATCACTAAACCAACCGTTATGGCTTGTTCTATAATTATAGTTAATTCCTGAATGTTTAAATCCATTCGTTCTTTATTCTTTTCAGTAGTTAAAATCATAAGTAATAAAGAAACTAACCCCAAAACAAATGCCAAAGTAAACGGACCATAACTCCCTACTATAATGGATACATGAATCAATACCCAGTAACTATCCAAAACGGGTTGCAAGTTTGCAATAGCCGGATCAACAGCATTCCAATGAGCAATCATCATTATCATTGATGTTACAAAAGCTGTAGCAGCAATAGTTAAATTAGATTTTCTTCCAAACAAAAGCCCGAATAACATGGTAGCAAAACCTATAAAAATCATTGATTCATAAGCATCACTCCACGGCGCATGCCCTGAAATATACCAACGCATAATTAAACCCATAAAATGAACTATAAATAAAACTACTATGGTATATTTTAACGCCGCTATAGCTTTAATTAAGTAGTTACTCCTGTAATAAAATATTTGAAATATTAACAAAACAAACATCAATACACCAGTAGCTATGTACCAAACAAACAGTTCTTTAAACACATCATATTCATTATAAAACATTTCAGCTGCAATTTTATCGTCAGATGGTATTACAGAAGGACTATATCCCTTTTGTAATTTTCTGATACCATCTAAAACATTGGCTGCTGTTTTATAATCTTTCTTGACAGCAAATTCAAAATACCCTTGAGGGAATAAGTTTTTAATCGCTTTTGAATCTGGACCATAATCAATATTATTAATCTCTAGTGGAGAAATCCATTTATTATTGGTGTCTCCAGGGATAGGATATATTCTTATTAAACTTCCGGTTAAGGCTTGACCTAATAAACGTTGATCCTCATAAGCACGCTTAATGTCTTTTTGGAATATAGTTAACTTACCTGAATTAGTTGAATTAGCTTCCTTTACCCATTCCGTTTTTATTTTCGGAACACCATCATGATTATAAAAATCCGATAATGCTGCATATTTAGCATTTAAAGGCAATTCCAATACTTTACGGATACTATCATTCCCTCTTTTTAATTTTATTAAAGGTGCATCAAACCATAATTTATAGTTTTGAATCATAGATAACAATACCTGATTGGCATCCAAACCAGCATAAGTATCCTTTTTACTTACTTTACGCAGTAACTCAATAGCATAGGTGTTTACAGGTTTTACTCGCCCTCCTAAATCTTGTATTAGCAACGAACCAAATTTAGCTGCTTCGTTAGCTGGAATTGCTCGCGCTTGAATAATAGAATCAACTTTTTCTTTTGAAAGTTTTACGTGTTTTATTTGGGAGAAACCATTTAATGATAGCAACAACAGTATCACTCCTAAACCTGCTTTTTTCACTTTAATTTCTCTTAATTTAGCCTTCAAATCACCAAAACGAGTGTTTTTATCAAACAAAATTACTATCATCCCTAAGAATAATAAAAAATATCCTGCATAACTAACCCAAGTACCCCAAAAATCATGATTTACAGACAGCACTGTAATATCCGGATCACTGTTTTGTTTTCTTGTCATTGTAGAAAACTCTATTTGTGATTGAAAAAAACGATAGCCTTTATGATTCAAGACATTATTCATATAAATTCGTGCGTCAAATGGTTTATCATCCTCAACGGTTACTTTACTTTCGTAAGACTTAAAACCGATACCGTAAGTACTAGGATCTGTACCAGGATAACGCTCTGCAACAATATCGTTTAATTTTAAACTAAAAGGCAATTCAATTTCTGTCGAACCATAGCTCATATTAAATTCTAAACCACCAACTTTTACCGTTTTCATTTGGTTAGCAGTTCCTTGCCCTCCTTGTAGTGTAATTTCTTTAGATTCTCCTTTAGAAGTAATTTTTAATGTTAATGCATCTTCCTGCGCATCTTTTGGGTTATCCGCTTTAACAATTTTATATGTTCCTTTGATAGGTTTTTCTGGTAACACAAATTTCATTTCTCCAATTTCATATAGAGACAATAATCGTAAGTTTTGAATACTATCTTGACGAACCGGGCTTTTTTGCTGATCAGCCATACGCATTACCGTTCCTTCAAATGGTGAGTTTAAGGTAGCTTGCTCCCCATCAATATCTGAAATATTAATAGCCCCTTCAGTTGGCTTATTAAACGTAAATAAAACATTATGAATATTTTCTATACTCCCTTCTTTTAAATAATGATCGTGCCTACCGCCTTCTCCAGCTTCAACAATTTTATAATACCTATCACCATTTTCATCTTCTACTAAAGTTTCGTGCGCATTCTCAATAAAATTAACACATTCAATAGTAAAGTCTTGCCCTTTATAATCTTCATTAATCTGAAATGAATTATCTAACTTTTCTGATAATAATAATTCTTTCTCCTCAAGCACCCTTCGTTGTAATTCTCCATTTACTTTAAAATCACCATCAACAAAAGTTTTTAAATACACTTTTTCAGACAAAATTTTGTTGTTAGACTCCCCTTCTTTTATGGGTAACATTCCCTCAAAACCGGTATAACGAGTAATTCCGGCTCCTACTAGTATCACTACAAAAGATAAATGCAAAAGTAATGTAGACCATTTTTTTTGTTGGATTAATCGGTACCTGAAAATATTTCCCGCAAAATTAATCACAAATAATACCATGATTCCCTCAAACCACCAAGTATTGTAAACTAATGTTTTCGAATATGGTGTAGGCGAAGTTTCTGCGCTAGCATCTAAAAAAGTTCCTGTAGCCATAGCTATTGCAAAGGCAATAAATAAAACAGCCATTAAACGTGTGGAAAATAAAAATTGGGCAAGTTTAGATTTCATGTGTTTTTATTTATGAATTCAGTTAATAAAACTGTTAAAAATAATTCACGCGAAAATACGGATTTTTATTGAATGATTCTGTTGGATAATTTGTTAAAAAAATCATAACTATTTAGTTCCTCTCCTTAAAAATTTCCATAAATAAAAAACTAGCAATATTTCGAGCCCTACTTTTTGCTAAATCGGCAATTTCACCCGAAAACAATTCATCTATCGTTCCTATCCAAAATTGCAACCATAGCCCAAATAAATCGTTTGTAATGGCATTATTATTTGCCCTATCAACTTCGACATGTTTTTGAAGTGGATTACCTGAATACACATTTTTCCGAAACAATTGACTTTCCCAAAAATCAGTTAAATGAATTAAATGAGACTCCCAGTCTTTAATGGCCTTATTAAATATAGGCCCTAGTTCATCATTAGCTCTAACTTTAGTATAAAAATTGTTCACTAGTAGCGAAACATCTTCTCTATTTTGAATATCATTCATCCTCAAAAATCATTTTACATCAAGTTAATAATTATCAAAGATAAATTAATTAGTAATGTTAGTATTAAAATTTGGAAAACTGTTTTCTTTTTAGCTTGACCTAATATAGCTGCATTATATGCCATTGATGATGAAATACACAACGCCAATTCAAAAAGTGTTGCGCTTGAATTATCCATTAATAAGTACATTACAGCTACTGACCCTATTGCTGTTTGAAGGATAATTGTAATTGGTATTAAAAACAGATACCCTTCTTCAAATTCTTTTAATGTTTCTGTGTAAGTTTTCATTGTACATTTATTTTGTTTCTACAAAGTTCTAACAATAAATAGTTTAATTTTATGACTCAAATCATAATCAACAAATGATACCAGAGCACTTACTTATTGAATACGGAGGGGGTTTAAAAACCTATGAAAAAGATGACGTCATACTGGAAAAGAATACTTCTCCAAAATTCTTTTTCCAAATAAAAACTGGAGCTGTTAAAATGTATAATTTATCAGAAGATGGTAAAGAATTTGTACTTGGATACTTTAATAATCAGAAAAGTTTTGCAGAACCACCTCTTTTTGGTGATTTTGAGTACCCAGCTAACGCAATAGCCTCAGAAAAATCGACAATTTACAAACTAAATAAAGAATCTTTTTTATTGTTATTGAAAAATAATTTTGATGTTCATTTACAACTCAATAAGGTATTATGTAATCGTATAAAATACAAATCAATGATGATGTCTGAAATATCTGTTCACACCCCAGAACATCAGATAATGAGTCTGCTTAACTATTTAAAAGCAGATTCTAATACTCAAGATAAATACGAAGTGTTATTAACCAGACAACAAGTTGCCGACTTGACAGGTTTAAGGGTAGAGACAGTAATACGCACCATAAAAAATCTTGCAAAAATGCAAAAACTTGAAATCATAAATAGAAAAGTTTTTATTTAAGTATACAAAGCTTATTTTAGCTTTATGATAAACCTAGTTATTTTAGGAGCAGGAAATGTTGCTACACACTTATTCAATGCATTTTTTGTAGCTGATAACATCACTGTTGTTCAAGTGTATAACAGGTCAGAAAAGAGCTTAGACTATTTTAAAGAAAAAACCAATACAACCACGTCAATTTCAAAATTATTAGATGCTGATGTATACGTTATTGCTGTTTCCGACGATAATATTGCCGCTTTATCAAATAAAATACAGCTTCGTAATAAACTAGTTGTACACACTTCTGGTTCTGTAGCTATGAATCAGATAGGAAACCAAAATAGTCCCGGAGTATTTTACCCATTACAAACTTTTACTGCTGGAAAGGATGTCGATTTTAAATCGATTCCATTATGCATTGAAGCAACGCAAAAGAAAGATCTACTATTATTAGAAACTATTGCAAAAAGTATTTCCGACAACGTATACCATATTAATTCAAAACAACGTAAAGCATTACATATCGCCGCAGTATTTGTCAATAATTTTGTTAATCATTTATACAAAAAAGGAGAAGAAATTTGCAAAGAAAACAACGTGTCTTTTGATATTTTAAAACCATTAATTCAAGAAACTGCTCAGAAAGTAACGCAACTTTCTCCTGAAAAAAGCCAAACAGGGCCCGCTAAACGAAATGATCAAAAAGTAATTGATCAGCACTTAACAGACTTACACACAAACAACCAACAAGAAATATATAAATTACTCACCAAATCGATACAAGAAACCTATGGCAACAAGTTATAAGCAACTTATGAACAACATTACTACATTTATTTTTGATGTAGATGGCGTATTAACCGATGGTACGATAATGGTAACCACTGGAGGAGAAATGTACAGAAACATGAGCATAAAAGATGGGTACGCATTAAAATCTGCTGTAGTTGCTGGTTATAATGTGTGCATTATTTCTGGAGGAAGTAATGAAGGCGTTCGTAAACGATTAGAAGGCTTAGGTATCACTGATATTTATCTTGGAGCTCATCAGAAAATGTTACAGTACGAAGCCTACTGCGCTGAAAACAATATTACTCCAGAGCAAGTATTGTATATGGGCGATGACATTCCTGACCTACCCGTAATGCAGCAAGTTGGTTTAGCTACCTGTCCTCAGGATGCTGCACCAGAAATAAAAGACATATCCCAATACATCTCCCCTATTAATGGAGGGAAAGGATGTGGTAGAGATGTTATTGAACAAGTTATGCGTGTACAAGGAAAATGGATGACACAATTTGAAGCCAAATACGATTAGCATATAGGCATTCATAAAAAAATAAATACTATCCTAAAAACAATACTTTTTACTAGTTTTTTAGTTGCCAATACAATCCTGTCCTATATAATTTTAAAAACAAGAATATAAATATTATGACTTAGTTTAATTTGTAGTTGTCAGACTTAGAAATAATAAGTTAAAAATCGAAATTGCCATGCGATAGCATTAAACATGTAGATTTGAGAGCGAATGATGCTTTAGCAATTTCCTATTGTCTGTCTTGATTTTTTTGTTTCGTTTTTTTATCAAGAAAAAAATGAAAAGAAGGCGAAGAATAACCTTCTAACCATAATTTCTTCGCTCTAAATAGGATTTATGGTTAAAACTAATTTTACCAAAACGTTTAGAAAGCGATTGTTACCAATACTAATTAAAAAAAAATGAACTTACTTAACCTTATCCGTTACAAAAACTTATTTATGATTGCATTTATACAATGCATTATCAAATATGTTTTTTTTGATTTACCACAATTTAAAAATGCCAATTTAACTACCGCATTAGACACCACTTCATTTACCTGTTTGGTATTGGCAACAGTTTTTATTGCCGCTGCCGGATACATCATTAACGATATTTATGATGTTGAAGCCGATAGCATAAACAAACCAAACAAAGTAATAGTTGGAAAACGCATTTCTGAAGATGCAGCCAATAACTTATTTATAGGATTTACCGTAGCTGGAATTGCTTTAGGCATATATGCTACTTGGCAAATTGACAAAAACAGCTACGCAACAATATTTTTAATAGTCTCCGCACTACTCTACTGGTATGCAACATCATTAAAACAGACTATATTAGTTGGAAATATCGTTGTTTCATTATTAGTTGCTTTAAGTATTTTAATTGTTGGTGTTTTTGAAATTACACCAATGATAACTCCTCCTAGTAGGGATGCTTATTTATTCATGTTTAAATTCTTAGTGGATTATGCCATTTTCGCCTTTTTAATAAACTTGGTTCGTGAATTGGTAAAAGATTTAGAAGATGTAGACGGTGACCATAAAGCAGGATACAATACCCTACCTATCGCAATTGGGAGAGACAGAGCCACCAAAGTTGCTTTTGGTTTTTGCGCCCTAACCATTATGGCAGTAGTATATTATGTGATTACGTATTTATTCGAAAATCAAATTTTACTACTTTATTTTATCTTTTTAATAGTTGGTCCTTTATCCTACTGTGCTATAAAGTTATTGTCAGCTAAAACAAAATCACAGTTTAAACAACTGAGCTTAATTTTAAAAATAACAATGTTTATAGGAATCTGTTCCATGATTCTTTTAAAATTCGTGTAATATGTTAAACGAAAAACTTAAAAACAAACATATCATTTTGGCTTCCGGATCTCCAAGAAGGCAGCAGTTTTTTAAAGAATTAGGACTTGATTTTGAAATTCGCTTAAAAGAAGTTGACGAAGTGTATCCTCCTAAATTAAAGCATTTTGAAATTAGTGATTATTTAGCGCAATTAAAATCACTCCCTTTTGAAAAAGAATTAAAAGAAAATGATATCCTTATTACAAGTGACACCATTGTTTGGCATAATGACACTGCACTCGGAAAACCAAGAGATGAAAGTGAAGCCTTCGAAATGTTAACCTCTATGAGTAACACTACGCATGAAGTAATTACATCGGTATGTTTTAAAACCACTACATTTCAAAAAACTGTTGCCTCAGTTACTAAAGTTACTTTTAAAGAACTTACAAAAGACGAAATAAACTATTATATAAAAAATTACAAACCATTTGATAAAGCTGGTGCTTACGGTATACAAGAATGGATTGGCGCTATTGGCATTACCAAAATTGAAGGAGATTATAATACAGTTGTAGGATTACCTGTAAATGTTGTTTATAGGGAATTGTTATCTTTAGTTTCATGAAACCAATTATTTATCTTTTCTTTTTTCTTTTTAGCTATACTTCTGTAGCGTGTGACTATTATTGCATTCATAATTTCTTTAAAGCCTATGCAAGTTCTGATTTAGTCATAATTACAAAAATAGACAGCCTAAATATTAAAAAAACAGGTAAACAAGAAGGCAAATACACAGCTATCCTCAATAAAGAAGAAACCCTTGTTATTAAAGGTAAACTAAATAAAAAATTAGTTGGTTACTATAATGGCTATGGATGTGGAGCTAGTTATCCTCCTCGTTCAGATAGAAGGCGAATTATTTATGCTAAACTAGTAAATGGCGAATATGTTTTTGGTGAAACAGCATGTTCTAAGCCGTTATATATTGAAAATATAGAACACTATTTAAATTTTAAAAACTCTACTTACTTCTTACCTGGAACTAGAAGTTCGCATATTAATCGAAATTTCGAACTGCATTTTTTACTTAATAATATAAAGCTTAACAACACGGTATATGATAACGAACTAGTAAAACTTGATGTTTTTTAAAGTTCTTTAATACCTTTAACGATATTTCGATACCCAATGAACAATATTTGCTGTTCGAAGTTCATTTCGACAACAATTTTAACTTTATTAAAACAAAGAAAATTAAAGGGAATAATAGATTACTACAAAAAGAAATTACCAAAAGAATAAAAAAACTTAAATGGGCTCAGGATTTATATTTCTATCCAAAAGAGAAATATAAAATTCTATTAAAATTTGACAACATTAGGAAAAATCATATGAGACGTTTAATCATAAGCCCTACCTCATCTAAGTAACCTAACAATCAGCAGAAAAATAAAAAGTATAAAAAAAAGCCCTTACTTTGGGGAAAATAAGGACTTTTTAAACTAACCAATATTAAATTTTTCTTTACGAAATAATTATACTTCAAATATATTACAACTTTACATTGTTTTTCTTTTTATGATGTGAATCGTATAAAAACTGTGGTTAAAACACCCAAAACTGTTATTTAAATAATTTAAAGCAATACTAAAGGCTTCATAAACTTTTTATCTTCTTTTCCAACTGAGTGTTTAGCTAATAAAAATAGGTTAAGGAATGCCCTCCAACAGACAAACATTAATATTGAATCACAGTAAAACAATAATTTTAAAATTTTAAGATTTAGAACTATTCACTAACCTCTTTAAAACTATAATTCTATTGTACATTACTAAAAACAAAAAGCCTTCTTTTGGGAAAAAGAAGGCTTTGACTAACTAACCAATATTAAATTTTTCTTGAAAAACATTACGCTCTTCTATATGAACAATTATACTTCAAATATATAACAGATTAAGACATTAAATCATCTTTAGTTGCAACTTACTTAAAATCTGTTGTTTAGATATTGTTTTCTGTAGTTTAGCAAAACTAGAAAGTTTATAAAAAAACAAAACCCTAATCTTTGGGGAGAAAAAGGGTTTTGTAAACTAACCAATATTGATAATTAACCTATATAATAAGTTAACTACTGCGTCAAATATACATACAACATTATCCTTATAAAACTATATGTTGCA
>Ga0209291_1003459_pt1 | contig 11663 bp, 8 predicted proteins | sample GOMGulsemesocosm_FD_184633 | JGI IMG/M metagenome (GOLD analysis project Ga0209291, IMG submission 184633) | Methane-oxidizing microbial communities from mesocosms in the Gulf of Mexico - GOM9B Gulf of Mexico (SPAdes) (version 2) | ecosystem: Environmental > Aquatic > Marine > Cold seeps | place... | reverse complement strand
AAGGTGTACTGTGAATCATTATGACAGCAATAATAGCAAAGACTCTAAATACATCTACACTGTGTATGCGATCCATAAATTAATTCCTGTTAGCTTGGTGTTTAGGTGCTACAGTTTTATATAAATCAGCGTATTTCTGATTCATCTTTCGAGAGGAAAATCGTTCGTTAAATAATGATAATGCACACTTAGCTTGCTCATTTCTAACATCAACATTTATTAATTTTAATATGGCTTTAGCAAAAGCTTCATCATTATTATTATCAGTCACAAATCCATTGTAGCCATTTTTTATCACTTCAGGATTACCTCCTGCATTCGTGACAACAGAAGGTTTAGCTAGCGACATTGCTTCAAGTAATGTCATTGATGTTCCTTCACTAAATGACGATAACAAATAAATATCCATTAAGGCTAAATGACATTTAGGCTCAGGCTCATAACCTATTAGTAATACATTTTTTTCTAAACTCAGATCGTTAATACATTTTTCAATATTTCTTCTTTCTTCGCCGTCACCGACAATAACTAAGGTTGTTTCAGGTTGTCTCGTTAAAACTTTTTTAAATGCTCTAAGCATCATGGGATGGTTTTTTATTGGGTCAAAACGAGCAATTGTACCTAATATGATGTGTTCATCTGGAATACTTAACTCAGTGCGGAGCTGCTTTACTTGGCTATTATCGACCTTTAGTGGGGATATGCCATTGTATAGAACATCAATTGAGCAACTTGGTAAATTTTCAAATTCAATTAATGCATCTTTAGTGGCAGAAGAAATTGCGGTAACTTTCTTCGTAAAAAAATTGAGGATAGGATTAATTATTTTTCTTTTCCAACTGCTTGAATCGGGATGAAATCTGCCATGCTCAGTAAATACGACTTTACATCTTGTAAATAAGGCCGCTAATGTTCCGTAAACCCAAGGTGTGTATTGATGGCAATGCACAACATCAATGTTTTGCTTTACTATAACATGCCTTATTTTAGAAATTAAACGGGTATCAAAACCTGGCTTACGGTTTAGCTCGAAGAAGCTAGTACCATTTCTTTCTAGCTCTTTCGCGAAAGGCCCAAGGGGAGACTCAATGCAAAGTACCGACATATCAAATTGTTTAGTATCACAGCCATCAATAATATTTTTGATAACCATTTCTGTGCCGCCAATGCGCATATCATAAGTTACATGAAGGATTCGTATCTTAGTCATTTAAGGTCTGCTCACTCGGCATATATTTGTCCCACCACATTTGAAACATTAACATACTCCATAAAATAGTAGCGTGATCTTTTTGTTCTGATTTGTGTTCTGACCAAAGCTTACTTATTTGTTGCTTCTTAAAATATGAGCACAAACCATGTTCACGATTCAGTAGTCGGTCTTCAACAATAGATTTTAATTCATTACGTAGCCAATATGCGAGAGGAACTGAAAATCCCATCTTTTTACGATATAAAATATCATCGGATAAATAATCTTTAAATGCTTCTTTTAATATGTATTTCTTCTCTCCCGAACTGGTATTGAATTTATACGAAGAAGGTATAGTTCCTGCAAATTCTATTAAACTGTGATCTAGAATAGGTGCACGTACTTCCAATGAGTTTGCCATACTCATTCGATCAACCTTAACAAGTATACCGCCCGGTAGATATGTTTTCATATCGGTATATAAAATACGAGATAAATGATCTTTTCCATCACATTGTTTATATGCATCAATTGTTAGTTTAGATGGGTGGTATTCGCCCAGCTTAATTTTTGTTTGCTCTAAGAGTAATGATTGCCAAGTTTCATCTTTTATAAACGAATTCGAAATATAAAAACCCATAGCTGGATTGACACTTAGGCTGTTTAATAATGAACTAGCACGCTGACACACATTAATATTTATACGAGAAGCTAATTTAGATAAGCCTGGTAGAATATTTTTCCTTATGGCTAAAGGGATCTTATTTCTTAGTTTATTTTCTAAATGGTCAATTGAATACTTTTCATAACCTGCAAATACCTCATCACCACCGTCACCCGCAATAGCAACTGTAACTTTTTGTCTCGCAAGTTGAGAAACGAAATAAGTAGGAACTAATGATGGGTCAGCAAAGGGCTCGTCAAAAAATGAGACAATATGCTCTAAGTTATCCTCTACATTTTCTTGAACAATTAACTTATGGTGCTCGGTGCTGTATTGCTTGGCTACCATGGCGGCATACTTGGTTTCATCAAATTTTTCTTCGTCAAACCCTATCGAACAAGTGGTAATAGGTTTGCCGTTATCTTCAGCTGATATTTTGGCCATCAGAGCAACAACTCCACTCGAATCGACACCACCACTGAGAAATGCCCCTAAAGGTACATCTGATATCATGCGTTTTTTTGTGCATGCTTTTGTCATTGTTTGAACTTGTTGTTTTAATGACAGCTCAGAGTCGTTAGAGGTATTAGCAAATGAGATATCCCAATATTGTTCTTTTATCATTCCATCATTGTTTACTAATAAATAATGACCAGGCTCCAGCTTGTATATGTTCTCATAAATAGTTTTTGGATCAGGGATATACTGGTAGGCAAAGAAGTCATACACAGCATCTAAACGTACCTTTTTGGGAATATCTTTAATTGTTAATAGCGATTTTAGCTCAGAGGCGAACGCAACTTCATTTCTATGCTGACAATAATAGAGTGGCTTTTTTCCAATACGGTCACGTGCAATGAAAAGGCTTTGTTGTTCTTTATCCCATAGCGCAAACGCGAACATACCATTTATTTTTTGGAGTAAATCAACACCTTCATATTGATATAAAGCGAGAATAACCTCAGTGTCTGTATGAGATTGAAATGGATAACCTTTAGCTACCAACTCTTCTCGTAGTTCTTGGAAGTTATAAATCTCTCCGTTAAATGTAATTACGTATTTATCATCGTGAGAATGCATTGGTTGAATACCTGCATCTGATAAATCAATAATGGCTAATCGACGATGGCTAAGCCCTACATTATCCCCTAAGTATTCTGAACCAGCATCAGGCCCTCTATGATAGATAGCTTGTCCCATAGCCTGCAGAGTTTTAAGGTCACCGACTTTGGTGTTAAATTGGCTAAATCCTGCGATACCACACATTATTTTTTAAATTCCTTTTGCGAAGGGGTTATCCATTGATTAGGATAATAACCACTTTTGTAATTTTTTTAAGTCTAACGTAGTCGTTATACTGGAAATTTTATTTTTTTCTTGAAAGGTAGAAGACAAATACACTAGTGCTCTCATTGTAATGAGGGCCTTTACAACTGATTTTTGTTCAGGCGGTGTGTTTATATCACGTGAATAACCTTCTTGAAATGTCATTAATACTTTATTTATTAATCGCGGGTTATACCGTTTTATGCCGAAGCTGATTATTAATATCATTTCAAAATACAAGGCATCGTAGCCAATTATCTTTGTATCTACATGTTGAAAATCAATGGCTGATATTACTTGGTTTTCATCAACAAAAAAATTACCTGGATGAAAATCACCATGCGCCAAATAGATATTACTATTGTTAATCAATACATTATGAAGATTTTCTTTTAATACTTTCTTACATTGATTAAATAATGGAAAACTTTGCTCTTTGAGTGCATAACGTTTAAGGTTCTTTTCTACCTGGTTAATTTCCAGCTCGATTTTAGTGAGCACTTGCTCATGTGATGTGAATGCTGCTGAAGATTTTTCTCTATGTTGCAACCATTGGCCAAAGGACTTTATTGATTGCAATGTTTGAGCAGAAAATGTAAAAAGTGAAGGCCATTTACAGGTCTCATTAATAAGATCAAAAAAGGTGTCACCTTGACACTTTGATAGGACTAATATGTTGTCTTTTTCAGAGAAAACAATTGCATTAGCACATTTAAACTGAGATGACGCTTGATTACTAAGTGTCTGTAAATTTGCATACTCACGTTTAAGTATGCCTTCTTCGTGCCCTACACGTTCCCTTTTAATAAACACATCTTGAATAGCCCCATCTTCAACTATGGTGTAATTTAATACAATGCTCATTGCAGTGCTATAGTCAGCTACAAAGTCAATGGACACTGAATCTGAATGATAGTGCTGTTTAAGGAACATGCTAACGAAATGCTGTTGTTGACATGTAAGGTTACTCACATAACCTCCTAAGTGTAATCAATAGGTAACTATTTCGAATCATAACTTTGCAGCAACAATTTGATATACAGATTCTTTTGTTTCTTCGAAGGTAGTATCAGTTCTTATTTCAAAAAAAGACTCGTTAGTTCTAGCCCTTGATAGTAATACATCCAAACGATTATAGTAATCATTAATCTCATCTGGAAAAAGTTCTCTTTTTCGTTCGGCAATAACATCAGCGTCCGCTTTTAAAAGTAGGCCAAAGGTTGCTTTAGGAATTAGAGGCGAGAATATTTTCTCTAACAAATTGAATTTCGGCATGTGATATTTAATAAATATATCGTACGGTGATGTTTCAACAACAACGGCATCATAACGAAGTCGGAAGTAGGTGACAGGGATAAAATTAATAAAAACGTCAGTGATACTTATAAGTAATGTTACGAGTTTACGTAACTTCCATAAAAAACTGTTGTCATCTCGATCTGTAATATCTTCAGTCATTATGAATCTAAACTTTCTCGCAGCAGGGTCTTGAGAAAACTTATTATCTGACGTGCCATGTAATTTTCGACGTAGTATAAAAATACAATGTCGTATGATATTCCGTTTTACTGAATATACGTGTTTATAATTAATATTGAGCACTTGCAATGACTTTGATAAGGCTGTTGATACACTTGTTTTTCCTGCACCATCAGGTCCAGTAATATAAACCATAGGCGCTAAAAGTTTTCTTTTACGTGATAATAACGTTTTAAAAGAGTGACCGTAATTTTCCATAATTCCTTGACTACCCCATTGCTTTAAAATAAATTTCTTTAAGTATTTAGTCGTAATATCATCATTTCTACAGATTGAAGGCACATCACCAACTTCGAACTGTTGGCAAAAGTCATTCACACTATCGGTACTTAACAGACTTTTTAACTGAGTTTGGTAAATAGGCTTCTTTTTAAAAATCCACTGCCGAACTAATAAAATAAAGCGATCAATGGCACCTGCTATATAGAAATTACAACCATTTTGTGAAATCAATTCTTTGTTTTTAATTAATTTTTCAATAAAAACCTTATAACTTAAACCTGGGATTGAACGATGAAAGTTCGTTATTTCACAAGAAACCCAAAATTGAATATGAATACTCAAGGATGTTGTAGAACCATCAGGTTGGATTTTTACGCCTTTACATAACATCCCATTTTTTTCGATTGAAGATACTTTTGATAAAAAACCTAACTCGGAAAATGCATTTGTGATGACGGTTTGAACTTGCTCATTTTCTTTAGCAGATATTAAAATATCAATGTCATTACCTACATCATAAGGAAACTTTTCATAGTTTCTTAATACGATATATTGAAGGTCAGAACTGTTTAGTTCATTAAATATATTTATTACAATTTCATCTATCATTAATAATCTCTGCTTAAAATGAACACATCTTGTTTATACTACAAACTTATATATCGTCGTATTTTAGGGCCTAAAAATTCGCTTAAACCTACAGGTAATTTCTGCCATGTTTGTTCTACAACTTTTCTTAACTTACTAACATCCCCTGTACTTTCAGCCATAAGTTGACCGTCATTATCAAATTTTTGCCAATTTAATAATTGTGGTTCTGCACCCCACTGGTTCTTGAAGCGGTAAGTACCTTCTCCTAATGTAGAGCGACCAAAATCAAATTCTTTACAGCCTTTGTCGTTAGCAAACTTTAGTAATGTCCAATATAGCAACATGTTAGGTGCTAATTTATTATAATCGGCGTTTGTTGACGCCCAAGGTATGCATGCTTTATTACCAACAAATAATACAATACCGGCGCCTATTACTTTGCCTTCGGAATAAATATTAGCAATAATTATATCTTCACCATAGGCATTAACTATTTCTTGAAACCAAGCTTTTGAGTGGACAGGTGATCCTAAATCGCGCATGTTACGCGTAAACACATGATAAAAAGCATTTAAATGGGCTGAATTTGTAGCTGTTGATGCCGTTAAACCATTTTTTTCTGCTTTACGAATTTGGCTGCGTAATTTTGATTTGAAACCTGCAAACAATTCATCCGAAGTTTCAGGGAAAGGCATTAACATTCGTACTTTAGGGGGAGGGCTGTTTTCACTATCGAAAGAAAGTTTACATGGCATACTACTGCGGTTGTCAAATGTTGGAATATTATTTTCGTTACAATAAGAGGTAGCGTTATTTATAAGCGCTTGTTCAATTTCTTCATTATTTGCTAATATTCCGCCTACATCACAATAGGGGAGAGCACAAAGACTCCCTCTTGATATAGGCGATTTCACCCAAACTGTTGGCAGAATACCAATAACACTTTTTTCCCCATCCTCGGCTAACCAATAAAAACAACGATGCTTATAGGCATTTTCAACGGATTTCTTCCATGCGATTTGATGGTAGGCAGATGCATTCGGGTGATGTTCAACATAATTATCCCAATTTTGGCAATCTATATCTTGGACTAATCGAATGTTAATCATACATTTTCCATTGTTGTTAATTTAGATTTTGCTTCGGTAAGTGTTAAAAATTCTACATCGGCAACATGTGATAGATGATGCATTACTTCACCAATACGCTGGCAGATACTTTCTCTAGCGTTTAATTCATTATTTAGCCCAGTCACATCAGTTAGGAGACTTGAACTATGTAAATACATATGAAAACAGCTATCGCCATTTTTTAATTTATTATTAATTAGTCTGATCATATCTTTGCTAGTACAGAGTTCGGGGCTTAAATATATCTTTCGTAATAACAGAGTATGCCATAAAGCCCCATTCACTTTTAGCCATGAGAATGGACGTTTTTCGAATAATTTATGCATTGTTTGTGCTAATGCATAATTTGAGCGATTAAAGCCGCAACTTACCGGTAATTCAAGAATATTGTGTGTTTGGTTTGCATCATGGATATTTGTATTGGTTAAGCTCGGTTTATAATGTCTGATTGGTGCTGATTCACAACTAAAAAAAGTGTTGTGATATAAAGGGTAAATACTGCTGTCTACTTCAAACTCATATTTGGCTAGTAGTTCTATTACAGCACCACTTATTCCCCATCGTCCCGTTCTAAATGATGTAGGTTTAACACCTATATTTGTTTGAATATTTGATAATAATTCGACAAGTTTCGCCTCTACTGTTTCAATTGGTAAGTTAACAACATGAGAAAGAAATTCAGTGGTTTTTTCCGTAAAAGGTGGATTTACCCAAGGGTGTAAATGGGCGCCTATTTCACAGTGTTCACTTGGTAATTCTCTTAATATTGCCGCACTTTCTATATTATTAGATACCGCGTGATCTACTAAGTATGTTGGCTTAATGCCTAATTCCTGACAGAATAGTTGAAATGCAGGGATTTCAAATACATTATTTACAGAAAAGTTTTTATCTGGGAAAGGTCCTGACCAATCCCATTCTTCTTCAGTATCTACTGATAATATAAATTGAACCTTTGGCCTGTCTAGTAATGGCATTAATCGTACTTTCCATTAATTAGTTGCTTGAATACTTCAATGTATTCTGTGGCCATACGTTTACCTGCATAATTTTCATTAACAAATTCACAGGCATTATCACTTAATTTTTTTGCTTTATCTTCATCAAAGAGTAGCTCTTCCCAGTAAGTTGCTAATGTATCCTTTTCCCCAAAAGGGGCCAATAATCCTGTTTGTTCATGCTCGATGAGTTGATCTATACCCGCAATATTATATGCGGCTACAGGTACTCCCATTGCGGTAGCTTCCATTAAGCAGCGAGGAATACCTTCAAGAGTTGATGTCATTACAAATAGGTCAAAGCTCTGTAATAACTCAAGTCGATCATCTCTGTAGCCCATAAATTCTATGCGATTTTTATGGTTTAAGCTTTTGGTGTGTTCTTCTAATTCAACGCGAGATTCACCATCGCCTAATAAGCTCAATGTAATGTTTGGGTATTTATCAGCTAATGTTTCAAAAATATCTAAAATATCTATAATGTTTTTTCTACTGATCATCTGACCGACAAAACCAATTCGCTTGGCATCGCCAACTGAAATTAATTTATTTTCTTTAACCTTTTGTTCTTCAACTTCTGATAAATCTACACCATTTTGTACGTATTCAATTTGTGAATTTTTAACACCAAAACCTTTAACGTCTGCGCATAGAGCTTTAGAAAGAGGCACTACAACATTAGCATACTTCATCATCTTATTGCCTAACCAGATAAATAGACGGAGCTTTAAATCTTCAGCATTTTCAAACCCATGTGGAGTTACAACTGAACGGATGCCTGCTTTTTTAGCCGCTAATACGCCTAAAATATCAGATTTGTATCCATGGGTATGAATAACATCGTAGCCATTGTCTTTTATGAGTTTTGCTAACTTGTTTACTACAGAGAAGTCAAATTTATGGTGCATGGGTACTTCAAATACCTGGCCAATATTTTGTTTCTTATATTCTTTAACTAACTCTAAATCGTCTAAATCGTCTTCTATAGTGACAACTAAATCACATGGAAAGTTATCTTTAGGTAAATTTTTAGCTAAAGCTAGAATCCAGCGTTCTGCGCCATAAAAACCTGTAGAACAAATAAATTGTAAAACTTTTATCTTCTGTTGACTCACGCCGCATTCCTTACGTTAAAAGATTTTGTTAAACCAACTACGGTGCCTATCGCTCTTGCAGCGAAATATACCAAATAGAATTTAACAATAACACCAAATTTAATTTTTCTTTTTGCCATACGACTTAAACGTTGACTATAAAGAAAAATGGGTAATGCAATAAATAAAACACTAGAGAATGAAATACTAAAATTACCTAAGAGTGCGGTGATACTTGCAACTATGGAAAAAAAGAAAATCCACAAGGGGACTAATAGGCTTGGGTACTCTCGCAGTGGTACATTACGGCCAGATAGTGATCTGAGGTTTGATTGGCCCCGCCATATTTCTTTATGGAATAATTGATACCATTCTTTGTCTTCACCTAAGTGAACATAGCTTGCTTTGGAGGTGTAAAATAAATCCCCTAACTCATCAACTTTATCCGTAAAAAAATAGTCCTCACAGGTTACTAGATGCTCAGGGAAACCATTTACATCTTGAAAAGTATCTTTATGTAAAAATAAATTTCGACCAGGGAGAAATTTAACATTAACATCCACTTCAGCATTACTTAGCTCAGTTCTTAGTATCTCTAATTCTGGAGCATCATCGGCACAAACTTGGTAAGCACTAACAATTTTACGTTGTTTATCCTTGTTCATTTCTTCAAGCATGACAACAAGCCAATTAGTTGATAAATCGATATCCGCGTCCAAAAATGCTAAATACTCGCCTTTAGCATTTGCAGCGCCAATATTTCTAGATTTTGAAATTGTTCCTTTTTCATCAACCAATATAACTTTAATTTGATTATTAAAATTATTTTCTACGAGTTCGTTTATAGGAAGTGTTTCGTTTTGGCTTACAACTAAGATCTCTATCTGACTTTGATCGTATTTGAGATTCAAAATAGAAACAATTGTTTCTTTGAGCATCTCTAATCGACCTTTGTGAGGAATGATGAAGGATACTTTCATTTACAGATACCTCTCAAATAATTGCTTTATTTTACTGGAGCGATGTGACAACCAAATCAATTCTTTTTTCAATGATGTATTCATTAAAGTTTTAGCAAATATTTTCACGAATTCTAACTTAGTTGGTGGGGAAAATTTTGTCATTTCTCTTACCTGATATTTACTAAAATCTGTTGGAGTATTTTCTTCTATAAAACTTTTAAAACCTGTGTTTTGCATCAAAATAGCAAGAATGCGTGTATACGTTCTAGTTTTTTCATCTTTCAATGAGTCATATACATAGCGGTAAAATTCGTCTGCTTTATTTTTATATATTTTTGCAGAGATGTCATTTTTACCTGAAAAATAGTATGCACCATAAAGTACATTTGCTTTACGTATATCTTGAGCAGCCCATGTATGGTTGGGATATTCAAGCTTTTCTGGAGTATCCAAATAAGGCGATTCATTGTCAACTATCCAATTTGAAAAGTGTAATAATAAACTCTTGGCATAATTAAACGAGCTGTCAAATTGCTTTGCTTCATTTTTGGCAAGTAAATAACGCAATACAGCTTGGAGGAATATGGTGTAAAACCAGGATTCTTCAATATTGTTTAAATTCCTTGTGGCTAAATCCTCATATGGACTAGCAGTATGTTTAATAATTAAACTTACCCGATTTAAATAGGATTGTTTGCTTGTTAATTCATAGGCGTCGAGTAGTGCAACAATATAATTGCCTGTACCTCTATCTAATGGATATTGCCCGGTTAATTTATTCTTTAATCCTGGTGTATTACGATTTTTTAGGTAAAGAAGGAATTCTAAAACGGTCCCTGAACCCTCATAAAAGTTGGTTATCCAGTCTGCTAATTTTATTACTGAAATTTTAGACGTTTCATCGGCCGTTAAGTAGTAATGAAGCATCAACCCTGTGGTGTAACAATGTTCGCCACCGGGTCCTCCGCCCCCTGAATGATCTTGATATGCGTTAGCTTGTTGATTTTTTGAATATGTTCTATGACTTGCTGTTTCTGCGGGCAGATAATGGTCGGTATGCCAGAATAAGCCATGATTGTATTCTACTTTATCTTTATCTGTATGATAAATATCTATATCTTTTACATGTTGAGCGAGATCTGTAGCTAATCTCCACCACTGTGTATTTCCAGTAACGAGAAATTGTCGAATGAAACCATATAATGCATCATATTGGTTGTTATAATGGGAAATTAGCTCTTTATCACCTTTATACTCTAATGTTTCGTGATCTGCATAAATATCGCCAAAATTTCGCCAGCCATATTCATCGATAGTTTCGCGCTTTTCAAAAAAATTATTTTGACAGGTCAAACCTTCATTGATAATACGAGTAATATCTTCATCTACTGTATTACTAAAATATGGGATGGCGTTGGTAGTTGCTAGATAATCAGGACAAATGCTTACGGAAAGTTCTTGATTATCAACATTTATTGGGGTTAAAGGTTTATTACTATAATGAACAAAAAAGGTAAGTGTTGTCTGTTCTCCAGGTTGAATTTCATGATTTGTATTTTTTTCTTGCGGAAATAAACCTAGAGTGATTTTGTTATTAGAGTTTTCAATCGATTTAGGAAAAGTCTGCCAAAAATTTTTGTAAGCAATTGATAGGTTGTTATTGTTTAGAACAGCATTAATTGTTGGCTCTGCTCGATCGCCACTATAAATAAGCTCCTTTCCTTCTGATACTCTAAACCCTTTAAATGCATTTCTAATTTCCCCCTTAGCATCAACGTGATTACTTGAATTCCAATTATCACCACCACTGCTAGCTTGATAAAGTAAACATGAGCCACTGTGCTGAAAATTCTGCTCTCTATCTGCAATATTAAGTGTAATTGTATCTGAATCTAGATTTAAAAAATCAAGATTTAAATAATTAAAGTGGTAAGAGTTTTTGTTT
>Ga0209291_1003456_pt1 | contig 11674 bp, 7 predicted proteins | sample GOMGulsemesocosm_FD_184633 | JGI IMG/M metagenome (GOLD analysis project Ga0209291, IMG submission 184633) | Methane-oxidizing microbial communities from mesocosms in the Gulf of Mexico - GOM9B Gulf of Mexico (SPAdes) (version 2) | ecosystem: Environmental > Aquatic > Marine > Cold seeps | place... | reverse complement strand
CGATTTATCATTGAAAATAGAGGGATATACCTGATCCGAGTCTCTAGGCAAACCTAGCACTTGGGTTAGCTCCTCTACAATGCAAGACACCAACTTGGCATGCATGCGCGCTTGATTAACCGCTATATAAACAACTGCATTGGTTATTTCTCCGCCAGTTGTGGCGCTCATTGTGGCCATGCACACTGAGGTTTTTAAATGCTTAACTGATCGCTTACCCGACACTTTCCTCACGAGATCAGGCAGTTTCTTCTGCGAGGTAAAATAATACTGAACATTGGCCTGTTTTTTTGCAGTAACCCGCCGGATATCTAGCTTGGTAATGTCGCGTAAATCTTTGATATGTGCATTGAGCAACTCATCATGTAATTGTTTATCACCAACCTGATGCTCAACATAAATTTTAACGGGTTTATTCCATTTACGTACTTTTTGCGCCGCTTTGCGGTGCTCGAACCCCAGTGCCACTTCAAAAAAACTGTTGGTAATAAAATCCGTTTCTTGCCAGGGCTGAGCGACTGCACTGGCGCTGCTAATCTTTAACAGTATTAACAAAAAAATAGATTTAAGGTAGCTCCCTCTCCGTCGATTCATTAAATATTTTCTCATCAGTTATCCATTTCTTTGCTCAATTAAGTCATCCTAGAGCATCTTAATCAATTGTTACAAATATAGCTTTATTGTTGCAATTATCACTGCGCTACTTTAAAAAACATAGTCTTTATATGTCAATTTTAATAATCTAAGGAATACATCAATGATCGCGGTCAATGAATACTTTGAAGGTAACGTGAAATCTCTAGCCTTTGCCAACTCTGAAGGCAGTGTCACAAGTGGCGTAATGGACATAGGCGAGTATACTTTTGGCACCAGCCAAGATGAATTAATGAAAGTGATCAGCGGTGAGCTTGCAGTTAAATTACCTGGAGAAGACAGCTTTACTCGCTATCCAACTGGCGCACAGTTTAATGTGGCTGCCAATAGCGAATTTAAGGTTATCGTTAAAGAGCCGACAGCTTACCTTTGTTTCTATAGCTAAGTTTCTATAGTTAAATTTATATAAAGTTTCTGCATAACGTAGTAAATGCCAATAAGGCAACACAAACAGGTGAAATAGCGGAATTTGTGCGCACCTGTTTTTCACACAGTATAATCTCATTCAATCGTTATGCTGGATTCTCTCAGCGCGGTTACTATTTTTTTCGAGTTCCCCTCCCTAAACCTGCTGACCCTAAGATTCTTGATCTTGTAAGCTAAAAATAGTGTTCAAATCATCAAATAATGCGCTTATAAGAAACTTATTTATCTTCTGATTATTTGTTTCTTTTACTAACAATTTAATACATTGATTTGTATTAAATATCGCCAATTTAGTACGCAATTGTGCTTTTTTACAACAATCCCTATGTTAATATCTTCTGCCTCCTACAAGACATTTTTTGTCGTTATAGGACAAGACGAATTTCAATCCAACATTCTGATCAATACACAAGGCATGAGTCCAAAATGAGCAATGCTACATCTTTAGATAAAGGCAAAATTAAGATTCTGTTACTAGAGGGCGTACACCAAAGCGCTGTCGACTCTCTTAACCAAAATGGTTATACGAACATAGAATACCACACAGGCTCACTATCCGAAGAAGATCTACTAGAGCGTGTCGCTGACGTGCATTTCATCGGTATCCGCTCGAGAACTCAATTAAACGAAAAAGTTTTCGCCGCCGCTAAGAAACTATTAGCCGTTGGTTGTTTTTGCATTGGAACTAACCAAGTGGATTTGGCCGCTGCAACTAAACGCGCCATTGTTGTATTTAACGCTCCTTACTCAAACACCCGCTCTGTAGCTGAACTAGTTATTGCCGAATCTATTATTTTGCTGCGCGGAGTCGCTGAGAAAAATGCTAAAGCACACCGTGGTATCTGGCAGAAAACGGCGAAGAGCTCTTATGAAATTCGCAACAAAACGCTCGGTATTATCGGTTACGGTAGTATAGGCTCTCAGCTAAGTATCATTGCCGAATCTTTGGGCATGAATGTTATTTTCCACGATGTCGTTGGTAAATTGCCTCTAGGTAACGCTCGACAAGTCGGCAGCCTCTGTGAGCTACTTGGCAACAGTGATATTGTTTCGCTTCACATTCCTGAAGTTGGCTCTACCAAGAACTTGATGTCGACAACCGAATTTTCGCAAATGAAAGAAGGCGCTATTTTCATCAACGCTGCTCGTGGTACCGTTGTTGATATTGACGCGTTATGTGAAGCCCTTAAGAGCAAGCATATTGGCGGCGCAGCCATTGACGTATTTCCGGTTGAGCCACGCTCTAACGATGACGAATTTATCTCCCCATTACGTGAATTCGACAATGTAATCCTCACCCCACACGTGGGCGGATCTACCATGGAGGCACAGGAAAGCATTGGAACAGAGGTTGCTGACAAGCTCTCTAAATACAGTGATAACGGTACTTCTATTACTTCTGTTAACTTCCCAGAAGTTTCTCTACCCGATCACACAGAAGCAGACGGTGTGCACAGATTACTACACGTACACCACAATGTACCTGGTATCTTATCGAGCATTAACACTATCCTATCTGAAAACAACATCAACATTTCAGGTCAACATTTACAGACTAACGACAAAGTCGGTTATGTTGTTATCGATGTTGATGCCGACTGTTCGAAACGCGCACTAGAAAAGCTTTCTACTATTGAAGGCACTATCCGTAGTCGCCGATTGTTCTAAAACGCTCAAAGTGATGCAAACCAAGGCTCTATCTCCTCGATAGAGCTTTGGTCTATAACTCAGCCTTGAAACAGCCAGCCACTTCTACTTAAAACTCCAAGAACCATATCTATATAAGTTATCCGCTGATACCAGTATTAAAGTATGACAAAGAAAGGTAACATTCTTTTATTATCTCCCTTCCTATTTTAAAATTTCTTGCTAAAAGTCATGAGGGTTAGCCACCAGGTGAATATCGAAAACATAAGCTGTGTACTCATCGTCAAAAATGCCTCAGCTACCTTATCAAACACCCTTGATTCTCTACATTGCTTTCAAGAAGTCATTGTCTTTGATAATGGCTCACAAGATGGCTCTATAGATATTGCTAAACAATACCCCAATGTAAAACTCATTTGTGGGGAGTTTACAGGATTTGGAGAAACCAAAAATAAAGCCGCTAGTTTCGCTAATAATGACTGGGTACTGTCACTAGATGCGGATGAAGTTTTAAGCACTCAATTTTGCCAGCACCTAGCCGATTTACCTTTAGCTGATGACTGTTGTTATCAAATACTACGCACCAACTATTACAAAGACAGAGAGATCAAATACTGCTGGGGAAAAGATCTCATTGTCAGATTATATAATCGCTCTATAACCTCTTATAACGACAATAAGGTGCATGAGTACATCTTGAGCGATGGTTTAAATACAAAATTAATCACCGGTCTAGTACGCCACTACCCCTACCAAGATCTCAGTGGTTTTATGCAGAAAGCAGACAAGTATTCCAGCTTATTTGCCCACGAGAAACAAGGCATTAAAACCTCTTCACCTGCCAAAGCTATTCTCAATGCCGGCTTTTCTTTTTTCAAAACTTACATTCTCAAGCGTGGTTTTTTAGATGGCTATCCTGGATTAATTATTGCTTTTTCACATATGACGACCAATTTCTTTAAATATATGAAGCTGTTTGAAGCCAATAAAGGCCAACACCATGACCACTAAAGTACTCATTTCTCGACACGATAAAATTGGTGATTTTGTGGTTACCTTGCCAATGTTCAGCGTGCTTAAAAAGCAACGTCCTGAATTGGAACTCTATGCGTTAGTCTCTAAAGTAAACTATGAGTTTGCACAGCAGGTTTCTTATATTGATCATGTTATTCTCTTTGACAGCAACGATCTAAAACAGACCCGAAAAACTATCCGTGAAGCGCAGATCGATGTTAGCATTTCCGCTTTTATTGACACTAAGCTCGCTTGGTTACTGTTTAATAGCGGTATTAAGAAACGCATTGCTCCAGCGACTAAAGCCGCTCAAATGCTCTTTAATAAACGTATAACCCAACGCCGTAGTCAAGTTGCAAAGAGAGAGCTGGAATATAATTTAGACCTATTACTCGCCTTTGATGCTCATTTAACCCTCAATTATCAGCAACCATTGTTGAATATAGCAAAGAGCGATAAACAGCGAGTCATAGATAGTTTTCACCGGCAATACAACATTAGCCAGACTGATAAATTAGTGGTTATCCACCCGGGATCTGGCGGAAGCGCTGAAGGGAACTTAACCATTAAAGACTATTTATCTCTCGCCAAAAGCATTATTGACCTACCCAAAATTAAAGTAGTATTTACTTTTGGTCCAGACGACCTAGCAATTCAAAAAGAGCTGAGTCAATTAATAGATTTCGATGCTATTCTGCACAGTTCATCTGGCTCTCTTTACGATTTTGCCACCCTATTAAGCCATAGCCACGTATTTGTTAGCACCTCTACCGGTACTATGCATCTAGCCGCGGCGAGCAACGTTGCTACTCTGAGTTTTTTTGGCGAAAACTTGGTTTCTTCTCCTGGACGATGGGCTTCAGTGAGCGAGACACGCCAGCAACATAATATTACCTTAGCGAATAATTACCCTGAGTCGCAATTTAAAGAGATCAAACAACAGTTAAAGAGCATCCTTCAGCAACTTTAAAACCGCTACTTTAGCGCTATGGGGATACCTGCTCTATATGGGTAAACACTTGCTGACGCCATTGATCGCCTTCATTGACTAAATGGTGCTTAGCGCCTTCAACCATCAGTAACTGCGCATTGGGGAACTGCTGCTTGATCACTTTCAGATTATAGTGCCAATCGACTGTTTCATCCCCATCACCTTGAATGATGCAAATGTTGTCCGCTACGGGGTTGTAAGACAAAAAGTGCTTTTCCCAATCCAGCATGGCACCTACCCAAGTCACTTTCACCCACCGGTTAGAAAGTGGATCAAGCATATGGATAAAATCTAAAAAGAGTAGATCATGACTATTATTGCTGCGTCCGCGTTTGATACGATGTAAAAATAATCGCAACAGATAATATTGGATTTTAACCAGAGAAAAGCCACTACTTTTTACCAAAGGCGCGAGTAGTATACGTTGAGATATTTGCCGGTATGTTTTAAATACAGGGTTTAACGCGTGCTCCATCACCACTGCTCCACCGGTACTTTGTCCTACTATCAACCACTGTTTTTCACAATGACTTGCGAGATAGTCCAATACTTGCTCCAACTGTTGCGCGTACTGGGAAAAACTATCAATGCTATAACTCTCTCCCGATGAGAGACCGTGACCCAGTTTGTCATAAATCAGTACATCCCAACCGGCACGTAATCGATCGATTATTAAGTGTCGATAGATAGCACTGTGATCCATATAGCCGTGCACAATAATGCAAGTACCCCGTGCATGACTGGAGTGACGATAGTGTTGAAAGACTGTTTGTTGCCCACTCGCCTCCAGCAAACCAACGCTCAGGTCATACTCTTCAACAATGGCGCTCAAGCCATAAAATGAAAAGTATGACTGCCAGTGTGCGTCGAAGTCATTATGAAGACTTTTCTGTGCTAGCTGTGCTCGCATCGTTTTAGGGTTTATTCTCACTAATATATCCTTTTACTTTTATTATGATGCTGCACTGATATATTAGGGTACGTGTGAGCTACTCGCAGACTCTTCTACTAAGCATAACTACTGGATCAGCCGTACATGAGATCATTTGTCAGCATTTTTGTCTTTCTGTTATTCTTGTCAACCACTGCTATCGCGCAACCAAATCTAGCCTTAGAGAATGCACAGCGTCAACTTAAACTTCTCGATCCCCTGCAAAAAGAAGATAAAGCACTGCGCGATATTTACCTGCAAATAATTGAGGCTCATTCAAAAAAAGTCAGTGTGAAAAATCAAATAACAGACTTCAAACAACAGCTTAAGACTCTTCCCAATCAAGTTAGCCAATTAAAAAAGCAACTCAATCAAGAGCAGAACAAACCTCGCAATAACACCCTTCCAAGTGGTGAGCTGGCACAACTGGAATTAGCTCTTACTCAATTACAATCCACTCAGCTAGAGCTGCAACAAAATCGCAATAATATTGAAAATGAAATCAACTTACTAAACTCAAAACCTGTTGAGCTGCGTAGGGATTTAAGTCAAATAGGCCAAACCCAGACTAATATTGAAAACAGCGCTCCCGCTCAAACACGTGCGCAACTTGATGAAGTGCTCTTTTCTCTGGACAATTTAAAAGTACAAGCGATTAATCTAGAGCTACTGGTTATTCCACTAAAAACCGAGTATGACCGTCTCAAGCTCAGTTGGACAGAAATAGAGTTATTAACACTGGCTGCAAACATCCGCCGCTATCAAGATCAAATACAACGCTTTAGACAATCGGAAACTGATAAACTATTAGAGCTGGCCAGCACCGCGCGCTCGCGCACAGATAATCCAGCGGCTGTTACGGTGTTACTTGAACAAAACTCTACGTTAAGCAAGCAATTAAGAGATACCATCAAAAGCCAGGCGAATGCCTTTGAACGACAGCGAATATTAGAACAACAGCAGCAGCTCATTCAGCAAAGCTATAAAGTGATTCAGCAACAATTGGAGCTCAGAGACAATAGTTTCGGCATTGAACTTCGCAAATTTTCACAGCGCTTTTCTATCCCCGCTCAGCAGACAAATACCCTTGAGCAAATCGCCAAGCTCAGGCTAAAAAACATAGAGCTCAACCAACTCAAATTAGATATGGCCATCAACCGCCCGCAAACCAGCACATGGAGCCAATTAGAACGACAAGATTTAGCCGAGCTGGAAACGGCCAGTACTGATATTATCAGCAACCTGCACAAAGCATATGGGCGGGAACTAGATCAGCTATCAAAGATTTTGACCCTAGAAACACAAATTGCGCGGCAGTTTTCTCAAGGTCAAAAATTACTCACTGAATATCTACTTTGGCTGCCAAGTGTGCCCAGTATAGATAGTCAGTGGCTGATGCAGATAAGCCACAGTACTAGTGCCGAACTAAAAAAAGGTATGAGCAATATTCAAAACATAACGACTCATTCCTCAGACGTATGGCTGCGCTGGGTGATTCTCTATTTGCTCGTCAGTGCTATTTCTCTCCGTTTATTGAAACATCAACAGCAGCACCAAAAAATTTGGTCTAGGCAAATTGGCAATGTCATTCACGATAAATTTAGCCGCAGTGTGAGAATGCTACTTGCCGCGCCAGTCATTTGCCTTCCAGTACCGCTACTATTATATATCCTACTCAATAAAGTCTTTAATATTGATGATCTAAAAGTACAGCGTATTAATGACTTTCTCTGTATAGGTCTATGGATATATCTAAGTTTTATGTATTGGTTAAAACGCCCTTACGGTTTTTTTATCAGCCATTTAGATATCCCAGAGGAGTTTTGTTTAAAACTGAAGAAACTGCTCACACCGCTCTTTATTCTCGGCGCCCCACTGGCTTGGCTCGTCCTCTATTTTGATAATATTCCATCACTTGAACTACACTCGGGACTCGGCAGGTTAGTCTTTATTTTACTGTCTGTGTTAGCCGGTAGCTTTTGGGCTGCACTTTGGAAAGTGTCGCCGCACAGTCTCTCTCTCTCACGCAATATCAGCTGGTGGCAGCAATCAAAACTGTGGTTAGCGGCGATGGTAATTATCCATTTAGGCCTCATCATCGCAGCATTATTCGGCTATTTGTATACAGGATCGATGATCATTTCGACTCTGCTAGCCATCGCTATGATTGTCTTTAGTGTCTTTGCAATTTATCGACTTTGCCTGCGTTGGTTATTAATTGCTGAGCGTCGCCTAACGTTTAGTCGCGCGCGCTCAAGGCGCAACGAAATCCTCGCAGCGAGAGAAAACAATCAAGATGTCACCCCACTTGATGAAAACTATTTAGGTCTGAAATCTATCTCTGAACAGGCAGCGACCATCCTCAAAGCTCTCTGCTTTGGCTTACTTTTTATTGCTATGTGGCTATTAGTTAAAAATTTCTTACCTTCACTGGATGTGCTCGATAACATCGTTGTTTGGAGTAACGAGATTACCACGGCCAATGGTGTCATTTCTGAAAGCATTAACTTAGGTAGCATTATCACCAGTGCTTTTGTTATTGGTTTAACTATCTTAGCTGTCTATAACCTACCCGGTTTATTAGAGCTGTTAATACTAAGACACATGAACCTCACACCCGGCACGAGTTACGCCATTACCAGTATTACCCGCTACTTATTGATCATTATCAGTGTGATGGCCGGGGCCGGTCAGATAGGTGTTGAGTGGGCCAAATTACAATGGCTGATTGCCGCAATGGGAGTCGGATTAGGATTTGGCTTACAGGAGATAGTCGCTAACTTTGTATCGGGTATTATTATCCTTTTTGAAAAGCCTGTGCGTATTGGAGATACAGTCACTATTGGCGGCGTCACCGGCAAGGTCACCAAAATTAAAATTCGCGCCACCACTATTTCAGACTGGGACAGAAAAGAAGTCATCATCCCCAATAAAACCTTTGTGACAGACCAGCTCATCAACTGGTCACTCTCCGATGCCATCACTCGCGTCACTATTAATGTCGGCGTCGCTTATGGTACAGATACCTCAATGGTCCACTCGCTTATCTTATCTGCGGCGAATGCTAATAATAGAGTGCTGAAAGAGCCTGGACCTGAAGTATTCTTTACCACTTTCGGCAATAGTACTTTAGACTTTGAACTGCGTTTTTTCACAGGGGATTTAACCGATAGAAACCTGGCTATCCATGAAATAAATCAACAGATTGATCGATTATTCTGCGAGCATAAAATCAGTATCGCCTTCCCCCAATTGGATGTGCATTTGCATAGAGCAACAAAAGTAGACGGCAAATGAATCAGGGAGTGCTCTACTAGAAAATAGTTTTAAGCAAAAATGGAAATTATTTTCATTTTTGCTATTATCGACTCGTCAGTCACTATTTCTGAGCCTTTTGCATCGCCGATGAAGCACTGAGACATCAAGATACAAGCTGTCAATAAAGCACAATTACTGTGCTCTTTTGTCAATTTTAATTGTTATTTCATTAAGTGCAGTGGTTATGTAAAGGCCATTTCAATATTTGGGTACTATAATGAGCCAATCAACGCCTGTAGCAAATTTGCAAGTTTCAACGCAGTTATTCAACTTTATCAATGAAGAGGCAATCCCGGGAACCGGTATTGACGTCGATAACTTTTGGTTACAAGTTAGCCAGCTCATTGAAGATTTAATGCCAACAAATGCAGCGCTACTCGCGAAACGAGAACAACTGCAAAGCCAAATCGATCAATGGCACATATCACATCGCGACACTGTTTTTGATTTCAGCGCTTATAAAGCCTTTCTCAAGGAAATAGGCTATTTGCTGGATGAGGGAGAAGACTTTTCAATCACCTCCAGCAATGTCGACCAAGAAATGGCATCAATGGCAGGTCCGCAGCTAGTTGTACCTGTAATGAATGCGCGTTTTGCACTCAATGCAGCCAATGCACGCTGGGGTAGCCTATACGACGCTTTATACGGTACCGATATCTTAGATGACAGTGATGGCGCAGCGGCTGGCACACAGTACAACCCACTACGCGGTGCTAAAGCCATCAGCTATGGACGAGAGTTTTTAGACGAAACCATCCCATTGCAAACAGGCAGCCATAAAGACGCCACAAGCTATAAGATAGTCGATAAAAAGTTATTGGTAGAGCTCGGACCACAGAGTGCGCAATTAGCTGATGAATCAGCACTCATCGGCTTTAATGGCGATCCCGCGGCACCAGATTGTATTTTATTTAAGAACAATGGACTGCACTTTGAAGTCCAAATTGATCATACCCACTTCATTGGAAAAACGGATAAAGCAGGCGTTAAAGACATTCTCCTAGAGTCAGCACTGTCCACGATTATGGACTGTGAAGACTCAGTAGCCGCCGTTGATGGTGACGATAAAGTCGTTATATATCGCAACTGGTTAGGTCTTATGCAAGGCAACCTAACGGAGGAAATAACCAAAGGTGGTAAAACCTTTACCCGCTCAATGAATCCTGACCGAAACTATACAAGCTTAGATCAACAGAGCATCAGCTTAAAAGGTCGCAGTTTATTATTTGTACGCAACGTCGGGCACTTAATGAGCAACCCAGCCATATTGAATAGTGAAGGCGTGGAAGTACCTGAAGGCATCATGGATGCTATTTTCACCTCGCTGATCGCTATTCATGATTTAAATGGCAGTGGAAAGTTTCAAAACTCGACCACTGGCTCAATGTATATTGTTAAACCAAAAATGCATGGGCCTGAAGAAGTTGCCTTTGCCGATGAGTTATTCGGGCGTGTTGAAGATATCCTCAGCCTTAAACGCTACACCATCAAAATGGGCATCATGGACGAAGAACGTCGCACCACTGTTAACTTAAAAGAGTGTATCCGCGCTGCCAAAGAGCGTGTGGCGTTCATCAATACCGGATTTTTAGACAGAACGGGTGATGAAATTCATACCTCAATGCAAGCGGGTCCAATGATCCGTAAAAACGACATGAAATCGCAAGCTTGGATAGCCGCTTACGAAGACTGGAATGTCGATACTGGGCTAATGTGTGGTTTATCTGGAAAATCTCAAATAGGTAAAGGCATGTGGGCAATGCCCGATCAAATGACAAACATGATGAGCGCCAAAATCGCTCACCCTAAATCCGGAGCCAATACCGCATGGGTACCTTCTCCTACTGCAGCAACGTTGCACGCTATCCACTACCATCAAGTAGACGTGTTTGCGCAGCAAGCGCAAATAAGTGACAGGAAGCGCGCCAATCTCGACGATATTCTCAATATTCCTGTCGCTTATCAGCCGAGTTGGTCAGCAGATGATATCCAGCAAGAGCTGGATAATAATTGCCAAAGCCTATTAGGTTACGTCGTTCGCTGGGTAGATGCAGGGATTGGTTGTTCCAAAGTACCTGATATCAATAATGTCGGTCTAATGGAAGATCGCGCTACTTTGCGTATCTCTTCACAACATATGAGTAATTGGATTCAGCACAACATCTGTTCTAAAGAACAAGTACTGGCAACCTTGCAAAAGATGGCAAAAGTTGTCGATCAGCAAAACAGCAATGATCCTAACTACCTCAATATGGCGGATGATTTTGCAGATAACATTGCCTTTAGTGCCGCTTGCGAGCTTGTTTTTGAAGGCTGCGCCCAGCCAAGTGGTTACACTGAGCCGGTTCTACACCGCAGTCGTTTAGTCGCAAAAGCGGCTCAAGCTTAGGAACCTGACTGAGAACAAAGCGATCGATTAAGGTCGCTATTCTCGGCCAAATCCTTAGAGAATAATAAGCTTCTTCTGAGTCAGTTATCAAACCGCCTCAAAAATTCAAACACTTGTTTCAATATCCTACCAGACTTCTTTCTGCAATACTTAAGTATTTAAATATAAACGGAAAAAATTTATTTTCGACTTCTATTGTAAAAAAAGATGTGCATAATAGTGTTCGCTATCGGCTTCAATTAAGAAATAATCACCCTAATTTTAGCCATGTGCAAACACATTGAGTGCCGTGATATTAAGCTTC
>Ga0209291_1003452_pt1 | contig 11692 bp, 11 predicted proteins | sample GOMGulsemesocosm_FD_184633 | JGI IMG/M metagenome (GOLD analysis project Ga0209291, IMG submission 184633) | Methane-oxidizing microbial communities from mesocosms in the Gulf of Mexico - GOM9B Gulf of Mexico (SPAdes) (version 2) | ecosystem: Environmental > Aquatic > Marine > Cold seeps... | reverse complement strand
AGCAGCACTATCAAAATATACTCTTTTCACCTAATAAGTTATTTAATGTTCATAAAAAAGGGTTGGTAAATTTAACTCAAATAAAGTAATTACCAACAAATATTCGTTAATTTGTATTTTACTAAAATAATTAAGCCTTTTATGACTAGAATATTTCTTTTAATGACATGTGCAATCAGTCTTTTATCGTGTAATGACGGAGATATTTTTGTTACCGAATTACACTTCCCAGAGACACTTGAATACTGTGAAGGAAACACTGATTTAATCATATACTCCATAAAAGAAAACCCATATGAATCGCTTTCAATAAAACTAGCTATTAGCGATACAATTAATTTAATCTCAGTAATTGATCCAAGCCCTACATCAGAATTATCTAGTACGAATACATTTAATTACAGATCATATTCTGGTGACCCTTCAAATATATTTTGCAATTCATTACCCCCAACATTTCCCGCTATTTTAACTAATTACGAAGCCACAAGCGGTACTGTAAAATTCACAACAACACTCATTGAAGATGACAATGATGGAATACCTGCACATTTAGAAGACGACAATACTGACGGAGACAATAACCACCTAACAAACCCTAGAGATACTGATAATGATGGAGTTCCAGATTATTTAGATTCTGATGATGATGGTGATAATGTACCCACAGCAAATGAAAACCCTGATCCAAATGGTGATGGTGATTTATCTGACGCCCTGAATACAGATGGCACGGATCTACCTAATTACCTTGATACCGATGATGATAATGACGGAACAATTACTCGATATGAAGACACAAATGGAGATAACGACCCTACAACTGACATCGGCGACCCAACGGTAGGCCCAGATTATCTAAACGTAACAATCACAACATCAACAACCAATGATGTATATAGAAATCATACAAAAACTCAAAATTACACATGTGTAATTACTATCATTAATGCCATATTAATAAACAACACAACATTTGAAAGTTTAACATATGACAATCGTGATATAGGCGTTATAAATACTATAGACACAAACTTTAGTTATGAGGTTATATTCAATTAAAATCAATAACAAAAACATAACCCATCCCAAATAGAATGTATTTTATCCCATATTTAATGTAGATAAAAGAAAAAGCAATAAATTGTTCATAAAAACACATAAATAATCACTATATTTAAATAACAAATTTTTATTTTAGCGTTAAATTCAGATAGTTATGAAGAAAATTACACTAACACTGGCAGCTCTACTGGGAACTATTTCCTTTATATCTGCTCAAGATTTATATGTATCACCAAGTAGTTATGTATTTGTACAAGATGAAGTTGTATTTGTAAACGATGATGTTCGTTTAGAAGCAGCTGATTCAAACATATACTTACGTGATGGTGCTCAATTAGTTCAAAATACGGATACAAAAAATTCTGATATCGGTGAACTATCTGTTTACCAAGAGCAAACAGTTGGCGTTTATGAATACAACTACTGGTGTTCTCCAGTAGGAGTGGCAGATGCCGCAATGAACACTAATGTAAATTTTGATATTTCAAACTTACATCAACCAACTAACCCTGCTTTAAGTTCAGATGTAACTACTGCTACATACGGGATTACTGGTTCTTACGAAAGTACAGCAACCGAAATAGCAAGATATTGGTTATGGCAAATGCAATCAGGAGGTGGATATGTTGACTGGAATCACGTTTCTGATTACGGCAACGTAGCTACAGGATTTGGTTTCACCATGAAAGGTAGCCCAACAGCTAACAATACTATGGATTTTAGAGGCCGACCAAATAATGGATCATTAATAATCCCATGTTCATTTAGCGGTACGGACAGTGATGCCAATTCAGGCTTAGATGACCAAGTTGAAACCTTAACTGGAAATCCATACCCTTCTGCTATGGATTTAAAAAAGTTTTTAATGCATCCAACTAATAAACCACTACTTGATAGTGGAATTTACTTTTGGCAGCAAAAAGCTATAGGTTCCCACTACCTACAAAGTTATGAAGGAGGCTATGCAGTGTACATTCCTGGAGCAATAGTTCCTGATGGCGACTACAACAATCCCCTACATGCTAACTGGTCTGATGACGGGTCTTATACTGTTGCAACCTTTTCAGCGTACAATCCCGCAGGTAACCCAATGGGTGCTTCTGGGGGAACTAGTGCTAATTATTCTTTTAATAACGAAAGAAGATATGCAGCTATAGGACAAGGTTTCATGATAAGAAGTTTTGATAATGGTGGAGCTGCCGCAGGCGGTAATGCTGTTATAGAAAACTCAATGCGTTTATACTTTAAAGAAGATTCTACTACCGGTGGTAACGGTTCTATTTTCGGTAAGTCAGCAAACAGTTCAGAATCTGTAGAGCAAGTAACTGCAATGTCTCATAATGGAATTAACTACCAAGAGCTTGTAAACAATCCTAATATAATACCTGAAATAAGAATACATACACACATTAATGAAAACTACTACAGAGAAACTGTTTTAGCATTTAGAAACAATACAAATTTATCTTATAACAAATTTTGTGACGGAAGAAATCCTTTAGTACTAGACTCTGATACTTATTTTATTGCTGACGGTAAAAAATTATCTATCAAATCTATCACTTATGATATTGATACTCGATTGCCATTTGGTTTAAACGCAGACAACACAGATAACACTTATAGTATAACAGTCAATTCTTTAAAAAATGTTTCTCCTAATATTGAAGTATTCATTTATGACAAGGAAGCTGATACACATACTGACATCCGAAATGGTGCTTTTGAAATTTCATTACCACAAGGAGAGTATGACAACAGATTTGAAGTTGTATTTAAAGACGCTTCGAAAGAAGCTAATGAGGAATTATTAGTTACTGAAGCAGAAGTTACTGACTCTTTTGACGTATTCCAAAACAACACCAATAATCAGTTAATAATTAAAAACCCAAAATCACACATTGTAAAATCATTTACTATGTACGATGTTACTGGTAAATTAATTTACAACAAACACAACTTAGGTAACGAAACTGAATACACATTCCCCACAAGCACATTAAGTGCCGGAACGTACATTACTAAAGTAGTTACTGATCAAAATTTTGAAATCAGTAAAAAAGTTATCGTTCACAACTAAGAACATACTTTTTAAATAACAATAAAAAAACCAAAGCAATTGCTTTGGTTTTTTTATTGTACAAAATTTTCACAATAACAACATAAATTCACTTCTGCTTTGTAAATTGCAAAAACTAAACATTCGTTTGCACAATCATGTCTTTTAAAAAATTAAACACTCCATTAAAAGAATCCTTAGAGCGTCTAGGATTTACAAGCCCTACTCCATTTCAATCAAATATCCTTCCTAAAGTAAAAGGGGGAGCTGATGTTTTTGGGATAGCACCAAAAGGCTCTGGTAAAACAACAGCAATGATTATCAATACGATGCAAAAGTTAAAAAGTGAGGCAGTTGATGATTCTCCAAGAGCTTTAATTTTTGTAAAAGATAAAAAGGCTGCAATTAATTTGGAGAACGAATTCAAAGCCTTCACCAGAAGTACAGATTTAAGAGTCTACACCGTTTATGACGAACAAGGTATTGATCATCAAAAAGATGACATCTACTATGGCGTAGATATTATTATTGCAACACCTAAAAGACTAAACAAACTGTACCACATTAATGGCGTTCATTTAGGTGAACTTCAGTTATTAATTATAGAAGATGCTGAATTTTTAGCTTCAAATAGTTTACATGCAGATATTGTTCGCTTAACAGAAAGCATTTCTAAATGTCAATATTTAATTTTTGCAGATAAATATTATCCGAAATTTGATCGTTTTAAAAACTCCTACATGTCCAATTCACAATTAATAGAACTATAATAAATTATGTTCGCTATATTAAAAAAAGAAATATTTTCATTTTTTGCATCACCAATTGGATATTTAGTTATCGGGATTTTTTTAATTACCAACGGACTATTTATTTGGGTTTTCAAAGGAGAGTTTAATATTTGGGACTATGGGTTTGCTGATTTATCAGGTTATTATTTTATCGCTCCTTGGATATTTATTTTCCTGATTCCTGCCATAACTATGAAAAGTTTTTCTGAAGAAAAAAAGCAAGGAACTCTTGAGTTACTACTCACCAAACCTATTACAAATTGGCAATTAGTTTTAGGGAAGTTCTTAGGAGCTTTCACCCTTATTGTTTTAACTCTTCTTCCTACGCTACTTTACATTTACACGGTTTACCAACTCGGAAACCCAATAGGAAATATTGACTTAGGAAGTGCTTTTGGAGCCTATGCTGGATTACTAGGTATCGCAATGATTTATTGTGCTGTTGGAATATTTACTTCAGCCCTTAGCAACAATCAAATTGTTTCTTTTATACTAGCTGTTTTTGTCTGCTTTTTAATGTACTACAGCTTTGAGGCCCTTTCAGACATTACAAATATATCAATTGAAAACTTTGGAATTAAAGCTCATTTTAACAACATCAGTAAAGGAATTATCGACAGTAGAGATATCATATATTTCTTTAGTGTTTCCTTCCTGTTTTTATTTTTTACTAAATTAACTTTAACAAAAAAGTAATGCTAATATTCACCCCTCTTCTAATAATTTCATGCATTATAATTGCTGTATTATTATACTTATTTCTAAACACCATTGACAACAGCAGGAAATGGTTGAATATTATTTTAGCCTTAATAATAACACCATTAGCCTATTTTTACATTTGGTATCCGGTTTCAACTATTTTCATCCCTTATCACCACCATAAACAATTTAATAATGAGGCTTGGAGTGAAAAACCAGGACTTCGTTATGAGATGATTGACCATATGATTAAAACAAATTACCTTATAGGAAAGTCCAAAGGAGATGTTGCTAAATTACTAGGTAAAGTACAATGGTTAAGTTGGAATGAAGCAAATAAAGACTTTGATCCGGATGTATGGAATTACGGCCTAGGATTAATACCAGGAGTATTTCAAGATATCAAAGAAGACGTTGAAATCACTTTTAAAAACAATAAAGTTACTCTTGTAAATTTATCACAAGCTGACTATACCTTTGAAATAAAAAAAGAAGATTCAAATAAAAAATTAGATTCTATTAACGCAAGATTTAACATCAAATAAATGGGGTTAAAAAACAACATTGTAAAAGCACTTATTGCACTAATAGCTCTAATTGCAATCAATTATATATCAAGTAATATCTACTCAAGGTTAGACATTACTAAGGATAAAAGATACACCTTATCTGAAGCTTCAAAAAACACTGTTAAAAACACTGAAGAACTTATATACATAGATGTTTTTTTAACTGGAGAAATGCCTTCAGAATTTAAACGCTTACAATCAGAAACGAAACAATTACTAGAAGAGTTTTCAGAAGTCAATAACAACTTGATTATTTCTTATGTAAATCCTAAAGAAGAAAACCCTGATGAAGCTGTACTTATTCGTGAAATGCAAAAGTATGGAATGCCTGCAGCACAAGTTGATGTTAAGGAAAATGGAAAAACAACACAGGAAGTAATTTTCCCATGGGCCGTAATCAATCACAATCAAAAAGTTGAAAAGGTTTCACTTCTAAAAACCAATTCTACCAACTCAATTGATAGAATTAATAATTCTGTTCAGCATTTAGAATACGCTTTCGCTAATGCATTTAAAAATCTAACGACTCAAAAATCAAAAAAAATAGGCTATCTATTAGGTAATAACGAACTAGAAAGCAAATATTCATTTGACTTCCTTAGCACTTTAAAAAGTAACTACCATGTTATTCCGTTTGACCTAGACTCTATCAATATAACACCGTTAAAAACATTAAAAAATTTAAAGCAATTAGATTTAATAATAGTAGCCAAGCCCCAAAAAGCATTTTCTGACAAACAAAAATACGCATTAGACCAATACACTATAAACGGCGGTAAGTCTTTATGGCTAATTGATGCCGTTCATGCAGAAATGGACAGTTTATCACAACGTGGTGAAACCTTAGCTTTAGCAAAGGACTTGAATTTAAATGACTTCTTTTTTCAGTACGGTTGTAGAATCAACCCAGTATTAGTAAAAGACATGTATTCATCAAATATTGTTTTAGTTGATAATAATGACCAACAAAACCAATATCCTTGGCTTTATAACCCTGTTGTTATCCCTAAGATAAAACACTCCATAATCAATAACATCACACCTGTAAAGTTTGAATTTGCCAATACTATTGATTTGGTAAAACAAGGTATTAACATCAAGAAAACACCTTTACTACAATCATCAGAATATTCTACAACGGTTGGAATGCCAAAAATTGTAAGCCTTAACGAAATCAACCAGTCAAGAAAACCAGACCTTAAACAATTTACCAAGCAAAACTTAACACTGGCTGCTCTTTTAGAAGGTAGTTTTACGTCTGTTTTTAAAAACAGAGTAAAGCCTTTTGAATACAGTAAGCACCAAGATGAAAACAAAGCTGCTAAAATGATTGTTATTTCAGATGGTGATGTAATTAAAAATCAACTCCGAAAAGGAAAACCACTTCCACTCGGCTATGATAAAAAAACAGGGCAAACTTTTGGTAATAAAGAGTTTTTACTAAATACTGTAAATTATTTATTAGATGACACTGGTCTAATGAATGTTCGTAACAAAGAAGTAAAGATTCCGTTTTTGGATGTAGAACGTATTGCTGATGAAAAAGAAAAATGGCAATTAATTAACATTTTATTCCCGTTACTTCTACTTGCGATTTTCGGAATATCATTCACCTATTTCAGAAAGCAGAAATACAGTTAAATTTGTTGAAAAGCCACCAATCTTGTTAATAACATTCTTTCTTAATTCCAAGTAATTGGAATATATTTGTAACTCGTTTAAAAAATAAAACAGATGAAATTTATAGTTTCAAGTTCATATTTATTGAAACAACTTCAAATTCTTGGAGGCGTAATTAATAATAACAATACCTTACCAATTTTAGACAACTTTTTGTTTGAGTTAAAACAAACAACTTTAGTTGTTTCTGCAAGTGATTTGGAAACTACAATGTCATCTACTTTAGAAGTAGAATCAGAATCAAACGGTAGTGTTGCTATTCCAGCAAGATTATTATTAGATACTTTAAAAACTTTTCCTGAACAACCGTTAACTTTTATTATTGAAGACAATAATACTGTTGAGATTAGTTCTAACCACGGTAAATATGCATTAGCATATGCTAATGGAGAAGAGTTTCCTAAAGCTGTATCGTTAGAAAACCCAAGTAAAACCTTATTTTCAGGTGATGTTTTAGCAACAGCAATTAGTAAAACTATTTTCGCTGCTGGTAACGACGATTTAAGACCTGTAATGAGTGGTGTATTCTTTCAGTTTTCTACAGAAAGTTTAACTTTTGTTGCTACTGATGCTCATAAGCTAGTAAAATACCAGCGTACTGATATTACAGCTTCAGAAAATGCAGAATTTATCATGCCTAAAAAACCTTTAAATTTATTAAAAGGAATTTTAGGAGGAAATGATACTGAAGTAACTATGGAATACAATGAATCTAACGCTAGATTCACTTTTGATAATATTGATTTAATCTGTAGATTAATTGACGGTAAATACCCTAATTACGAAGCAGTAATACCAAAGGAAAACCCTAATCAGTTAACTATTGCTAGAAATCAGTTTTTAAACTCTGTAAAAAGGGTTTCTATATTTTCTAACAAAACAACACATCAAATTAGATTAAAAATAGCTGGAGCGGAATTAAACATTTCAGCAGAAGATATTGATTACTCTAATAAAGCTGAGGAACGTTTAACTTGTGATTATCAAGGTGACGATTTACAAATAGGATTTAACTCTCGTTTTTTAACTGAGATGCTTAATAACTTAACTTCTGATGATGTTTCTTTAGAAATGTCATTACCAAACAGAGCAGGAATCTTAACACCGATTGACGGATTAGATGAAGGTGAGCAAATTACCATGCTTGTTATGCCTGTTATGTTAAATAACTAAAAAGCATTACCAACCAAAACTAAAAAAAACGCTAACAGTACTGTTAGCGTTTTTTTTTATAAATTTTTATTTAAATATTACTCAGAATCACCACCTACTAAATAGATACCATCTTCTTTAATCGTAATTCGTTTCTCTTTATATAAAGAGCCTATAGCCTTTTTAAAGTTCTTTTTACTCATTTGAACTAGTTGCTTTATTACTTCAGGGTTTGATTTATCATTCAGTCCTAAAAAGCCATCGTTCTCCTCTAATTCTTTAAGAATATACTGTGCATTGGGTTCAATATTTCTAAACCCTATTTGCTGAAAAGAAACATCAATCTTATTCCCTGGTCTGATTTTCTTAATATAACCTGTCATAATATCACCAACACGGATATCCTGAAAAACCTGATCTTCATATACCAAACCTTTATGCATTTGGTTGATGATTACATTAATACCAATATCTGTCATATGAGACACAATAATATCAACTTCATCAAACTCAGCTACAGTTAAGTTTTCATTAGATAAATACTTGTTTATTTTACTTGTCCCAACAAGCCTATCTGTTTTATCATCTAAAAACATATAGATTAAGTAACTTTTCCCTTCCTGCATAGGACGAGCTTGCTCATTAAAAGGAACAAACAAATCTTTTTCAATTCCCAAATCTAAAAAGGCACCATGTCTGGTTACTTGATTTACTTTTAACCAACCATATTCCTCCAATTGAATATATGGCATTTCAGATGTAGCTATTAAACGTTCTTCATTATCTAAATAGACAAACACATCTAACATATCCCCTATCTCAAATGATTCAGGGATTTGTTTTCCTGGCAAAAGCACATCATTACCTTCCTCATCTAACAAGAATAATCCTGGAGGTGTATCTCTATCTATTTCAAGTCTATTTACTCTACCTAATTCCATATTAATAATTTATTGGGTACAAAAATACTATTTTTTGTGTTCGAAATTCCTAATTAACTCTCTTTAAATTTGAAGCAAAAAAAAACGCTCACAATGTGAACGTCTTTATATTCTACTAAAAGAGTTTATTTATTATAAACTGATTCTTTTTTAAAGTTTACTGCTAATAAATAATATACAACAGCTCTGTATTTATTTCTGTTTGATTTACCATAAGTTTCCATTACAGCATCAATTCCTTTGTCTAAAGCAGCTCCATCAGATAATCCCAATTTTTTAATTAAGAAATTATTTTTTACTGTTGCCAACTCTTTTTCATCAGTACCAGAAACTGTAGAAGCATCCTTATTATAAATAGAAGGACCACATCCTATTACTACTTTTGTTAATAAATCCATATCTGGAGTTACTCCACATTTGTCTTTTAAATCTGCTGCGTACTTTTCTATTAACTCGTCTCTTTTACTCATAATATTAGTTTGTTTATTAATTGTTATATCTCAAATATAGGTATTTTCCTTAGAATTAAAAAAAATATATAACGCAAGTAGACTTAGCTTCTTAAATACTTGAAATAATCGATTAAATGCAAATCATTCATTGTTCTTGGAGTAAATATTTCTAAAATTTTAGGCGATGTTGATTCATTATAAAAGTCTTTTAACTCCGCTTTCAAGCTAATTTCATTGGCGACAGCAGCGTATTCAAAACCATACATTTTACTCAGGTGCTCCGCAGTAAGTTGGTGTGTTGTTTCAAAATATGTCTCAAAATTTGTTGTGTTCTTAGCTCCAGGTAAAATCCTAAATATTCCACCACCGCTATTATTAATGACTATAATTCTGAAACTATTAGGGATATTAGTATTCCATAATCCATTTGAATCATATAAGAAACTTAAATCTCCAGTTATCAATACATTTTGCTTATTAGATACTACTGCGTGACCAATTGCTGTACTAGTAGACCCGTCAATACCACTTGTTCCCCTATTACAATACTGGATTACTTTCGGGTTCCCATCAAATAATTGCACATATCTTATTGTTGAGCTATTACTTAAATGCAATACAATATCATTAACCAACCCTTCCAAGATAGACTCAAATGCTTTAAAATCTGAAAAAGGAAGTGTTTTTAAATAGGAATTATGCTTTATAGCACGCTTGTCTCTTACAGTTAACCATTTTGATTGATAATCACTCTTAACAGCTGAATTACGGGCCGTTAATTCTTTGAAAAACACATTTTCTGAAACATTAAAATGATCCTTCAAACAAAAAAATGTGTCCAATGCATTTTCTTCCCCAATATGATAGTGTGCTTTAGGCGTATAACTTCGTAAAAAGGCTTTAATTTTCTTAGAAACAAAAACACCACCGAAAGTTAGTAGTATTTCTGGTTGTAGCTCAGAATACTCTTGTTCATTCAAAGGAGCTATGATTTTATCAATACTAGGAAAAAAATTAGCATGATGTACATTTGAAGTAGACTCTGTAAAAACTATTGTCGCTTCATCGGCTCCTAAAAAGTCTAAAAAGCGCTGTTCAATTTCATTTGGCGGATTCACACCTACTAAAATCATTCGCTTTTTAGCTTGGTTCCATTCTTTCAAAAAAACAGCAAACTTTTCTGCATCAATCATCATCGGTTCAACACTAGAATCAATTACGTTAATTTCTTCTGAAAAATCTTCCTGAGTTTCATACAAAGGCTCGGCAAAGGGCACATTAATGTGTACTGGCCCATGCATGGATACTGCCGTATTTATTGCAATATTTATTTGTTTCTGATTTTCATCACTATCACCTGTATGCACATTTAAATTGGCTGAATATAAAATATGTTTTGCAAATACATTTTCCTGGCGGATTGTTTGCCCATCACCTATATCAATCAAGTGTTTAGGCCTATCGGCAGAAATTACTACTAATGGGACTTTACTGTAATATGCTTCAGCAACTGCAGGGTAGTAGTTTAACAATGCTGAACCTGAAGTGCACACCACTGCAACTGGTTGCTTTATTTCCTGAGCCATTCCAAGAGCAAAAAAAGCAGCACATCGTTCATCAACTACGCTATAAGTTTTAATTTTTTCATACGCCGAAAAACCAATTGTTAATGGTGCATTTCTACTACCTGGTGATATCACAACGTGATGAATTCCTTTGGCTGCACATAGCTGAATTACTTGCTGTGCTAATGGTATTTTTGGGTAGCTCATTAAAATGTATTTGGTGTTGCTAACATAGTTTTCAAAAATAAATATTAATCCCTAATAATCAACGTTCAAAACTGTTTTTTAGAGATTAAAATCACAACTCATTCACTTAATATATTAGAAGAAATTAAACAATAAGTTTTGTAACTTACTATACAATTAACATTATATGAAAAAGTTAACACAAACAGAAGCTAACGAAAAGATGAACCATTTAAACGAAAAATGGGTTCTAAAAGGGAAATTCATTCATAGAGAATTTGTTTTTTCAAATTTCATTGAAGCATTTTCATTCATGACTGCTATTGCTTTGATTGCCGAAAAAGCAAACCATCATCCTAACTGGAAAAATGTATACAACACGGTTACTATTTCACTAAACACTCATGATGCGGATGGAGTAACAGAAAAAGACTTTGATTTGGCGGCTAAAATTGACGCTGTATACACCAATTTCTATACTAGATAACCTTTCCATTTTGTAAAAACTACCCTTTTAAAGACTGCTCAAA
>Ga0209291_1003450_pt1 | contig 11697 bp, 9 predicted proteins | sample GOMGulsemesocosm_FD_184633 | JGI IMG/M metagenome (GOLD analysis project Ga0209291, IMG submission 184633) | Methane-oxidizing microbial communities from mesocosms in the Gulf of Mexico - GOM9B Gulf of Mexico (SPAdes) (version 2) | ecosystem: Environmental > Aquatic > Marine > Cold seeps | place... | reverse complement strand
AAAAATAGAATGCTGCTTTGATATAACCCATGCTTTCGTTTAATGCTGCACCATACTGGTAATCAGCTGAGAAACGGGTGTTTTTAGAGTAGTCATAGAAAGCACCAAAACCGTAGAACATACCTGAATCAGATAGAATATCTGCTTCTTCTAGATCGTAATCACGTGAAGAAACTTGCGCTGCTAAAGTTAGTTTTTCAGCAAGTTTGTACTGACCTGATATTTCCCATTGGTCCATATCTACAGATGCGCCTTTGGCTACGTTTAAGCCTGTAGATTCATCTTCATCGTTTACACGGTATTGGTTATATAGAGCACCAACTTTTAATTTTTCAGTTGCTTGGTATTCAGTGCCCACGTTCCATGAGTAAGAATCACTAATACCTTGCCATTTAAATTCACCGTCAGTACGTAAGAAGCCGGCACCGATTAATAGACCTTCCATAGGTTTGAAATCAATAGCACCGTTGAAAGAACCCGTCTGTTTATTTTCATCATGTAGAACGGTAACACCTACGTATAGAGTGTCATTTATGTACTCAGTCATGATACCGCCAACATCCCCGCCCGCGCCAGTTTCTATTGCGCCTTTACCAAATTCAACCGCTAGATCACCATAGCTTGAACGTGCATCGAACACTGAGTCAATTAAACCGCCTTTAACCGTTACACCATTGTCAAATTTGAAACCAACAAACGCTTTGTCTAAGCTAGCATCTTTATTCATATAAGCATCAACTTCGATACCACCAAATACTTGACCGTCTTTGTACTTAACGCGGATAGAGCCAGCCGTATCAGAGTGGTATGTCGCATCAGGTGATTCTTCATTGAAGTGGTAAGGGTCGATCTCTTGACGCGTATTACCGCCAATGTAGCCACCAACTTCCATAAATGCACCTAGGCTTACTTTATCAGTAATATTACCTGCATTTGCACTATTCATTGTGCTTGTCATTGCCAGTACTGATGTTACTGCTGTCGCTAAAAATTGCTTTTTCACTATATGACTCCGTTGATATACATGCACATTATTTTATGCGCTTAGTGGTGATTTTTTAGTGTAAATACAATGCCATCTGTAGATAATTGGATATTCGTCCTGAAATCGGCGCCATCATACCCGTCAACCGCGATGGATTACTAGGCTTATTTTGGAGGAGTTAAGCGACTGCTTGATTAATAATCAAGATTGCTGTTTATAATATGAAGTGGTTTTATTAAGTGTTTGATTTTAAATTAAAATTCAAAAAGCCAAGATGTAATACCTTGGCTTTTATTAGTTCTGAGTGAAAAGTGTCACATTTATGTTTAAACTACCTATTTAGATAACCTTTTCACCATTTTCGATGACTGTTTGACGTACTTTTTTAGTGAACTCCATTGCTTCTGCTATGATCTCTTTTTCATTAACAGTTAGCATGTCTCGATCCTGCATTATCACTTTACCAGCAACAATAGAATGACGAACATTTGCAGAGTTAGCGGAGTACACAAGTGCAGAATACGGGTTGTACATAGGTACCATGTTTGGTGCTTTGGTATCAATTACGATAACGTCAGCCAGTTTACCGACTTCTAAAGAACCAATTTTGTCTTCCATATGCAGTGCTTTTGCTGCGCCCATGGTTGCCATGTCGATAACTTTAAGCGGTGGCATTGCCCCACGATCTTGGTTTACGAGTTTATGAACTTTAGCAACTTGGTTGAATTCATCAATCGTACTTAGTGTATTACCTGACATTGGACCATCGGTACCTAAACCAATACGTACGTCTTCGTCATACATTTTAAGTGCTGGTGATACACCTTTTGCTGATTTGATATTTGCACTCATGTTATGCGCAACACCTGTACCAGCTTTTTTTACTAGCTCAATATCAGACTCACTTACGTTGATCATGTGAGCAGCTACTAAACGTTCGTCGAGTGAACCAATACTATCCATGTATTCAACAGGTGATTTACCATCAGCACGGTTAGCTATCTTTTCGTTTTCACGCTCAGATTCTGCTAAGTGAATTAATACTGGCACATCATGCTCTTTTGCTAACTTAGTGATTTGTTGCAGTACTTCTGTGGTGTTGGTATAAGGTGCATGTGGTGCAAATGCAGGGGTAATACGTGGGTGATCTTTATATTCTTCGATGAAGTTAAGTGCGTACTGGATACCTTCTTGAGCATTTTGAGCATCAGCAACAGGGAATTTAATCACTGTTTCACCTAAGATTGCACGCATACCTATTTTATCAACGGTTTTTGCTACTTCATCTTCAAAGTAATACATATCGCTGTAAGTTGTTACGCCACCTTTAACCATTTCTAGGTTACCTAGGTTCGCGCCAATACGAACCATGTCACGGCTTACTAACTTCTTCTCGAGTGGGAAGATATAACGGTGTAAACGTCCTGGTACATCGTCTGCTAACGAGCGAAATACTGTCATTGATGCATGAGTATGCGTATTGATTAAACCTGGCATCACGATGTCACCATCAACATCCATTATTTTATTTGCTTGGTATTGCTCGGTAAGTGTCGCATCGCCAACAGCAATGATTTTGTTGCCTTTGATCACCACTGTACCGTTTTCGTAAATGGTTTTATCACTGTTCATTGTTAATACAGTGGCATCGGTGATCATCAAATCTACTTTTTCAGCAGCATGAACAGATGTTGCGAAAATGATTGAAGCGGCAAGCAATGTTTTGTTTAAAAATTTGTTACTAGCAAACATGTTTAAATCTCAATTTTATATGAATAGGACAGAAAACACTCTCGAAAGTCGAGTTACACGATTTTCCAGAGCTTTATAAACGCATTAACCTTTAATGGCAATCAAATAGCTTAAAATAACCAAATAAGCAGTAGTAGCTTTTGATTTGTATATTGTTAGTAGTGCTTTCTTGATGGTTCTTTATAGTCTTGGTTATTTTTTAGCATTATTCATTTTTGAGCAAATGACATCGAACGAAAGTTATTTATCTACGAGTTTGCTGTAAATGATCGGTATTTTGCCTTAGTAAATGGATCTTTAGTAAAACTGTTGGTGTAAATTTGCTGCTCATTGATTTATATGAAACAATCAAGTTAACTAAGTTCTACCCTTAAGGTGCTAATGTGATTGATAGCGATGGCTATCGTCTTAATGTAGGCATCCTAATTTGTAATCGTGAAGGTCAAGTTTTATGGGCTAAACGTTGTGGGCAACATTCTTGGCAATTTCCGCAAGGTGGTGTAGATAATGGAGAGTCTGCAGAGCAAGCAATGTATCGAGAACTATATGAAGAAGTTGGGCTAAAAGCGAAACATGTTTCGATTCTGGCAACCTCTAAAACATGGTTGAAATATAAATTACCAAAACGATTAGTCAGATGGGATAGTAAACCGGTCTGCATTGGGCAAAAGCAAAAATGGTTTTTACTGCGTCTGGAAGCGGATGACAGTAAGATAGACTTTAAACGCACAGGGCATCCTGAATTTGATGATTGGCGTTGGGTCAGTTATTGGTATCCAGTACGTCAGGTTGTATCGTTTAAAAAAGACGTTTATCGTCGTGTAATGAAAGAGTTTGCACCCGTGGCATTACCCTTTTTACGCAAAGACATAAAACGCAAACGACGTTAATATTAAATAATGCCTGCGTATTGAATTGTCTGTACGATTCAATACAAAGGCATTACTTATTCATGTTTCCACGCGATTATTTTATTCTGCTATTTTAGATACTCATTACCTAGCTAATACTTTGGTTTTATTTACCTTATTTTACCGATTCGATTACGGCTGTTTCTTTGTTGTGGCTAGTATTTGGTGTAAGGTATGTTTTAACTTTATTGCCTTAGTGTGGGCAAGCACTTTCTTTTACTTAGGAACTTAACGATGTCGCAGACATACCTACAATATCCAGAAATTGATCCTATTGCGATCAGCCTCGGTCCTATCAATGTTTATTGGTATGGGTTGATGTATTTACTTGGTTTTTTATTTGCTAATTGGATGGGTAATCGTCAAGCAGCTAAACCGGGAAGTAATTGGAATAAAGAAGAAGTCGGTGACTTATTATTTTATGGTTTCCTTGGTGTGATCCTAGGCGGTCGTATCGGTTATGTGCTGTTTTATAATTTTGGATTATTCCTTGATGATCCTATGTATTTATTCCGTATCACTGATGGTGGCATGTCATTTCATGGCGGTCTGATTGGTGTATTGTTAGCGTTTGCATATTTTGGTCGTAAGACCCAGCGCTCATTTTTTGTTATCGCGGACTTTATCGCGCCTATGGTGCCGTTTGGCTTAGCGGCTGGACGTATCGGTAACTTTATCAATGGTGAGCTATGGGGCCGTGTGAGCGATGTGCCTTGGGCGATGATCTTCCCAACCGGTGGTGATTTACCACGTCACCCAAGTCAGCTATATCAGTTTGCGATGGAAGGTGTATTACTGCTTATTATATTACAAGTATTTGCACGTAAACCGAGACCTGTAGGTGCTATCTCTGGTCTGTTTTTATTCGGTTATGGTATTTTCCGCTTTGTGGCAGAGTACTTCCGCCAACCAGATTCACAACTTGGACTTTATTTTGATTTGATTAGTATGGGACAGATTTTATCGACACCGATGATCTTCCTAGGTGCACTAATTATGTTTGTGGCATATAAAAAACCGACCTTGTTTGCTGGTAAAAATAAGGCTTAAATAAACGTAATAAATAGTACATTATACCCGTAGTTACCCTATATTCATGGATAGGTACTGCGGGTTTTTCATACCCCCGCATTTATAGTTTCCTTTGCAAAAATAAAAATATTTTATGCAAAGGACCGCTTTTTCCCGGCTTGTTTATAGATGATGACTTTATGTTGACTCTGCTGTTTCTCTATTTAATATACGCGCTTAATAATGGGGTGCGCATACCAAAATAGGCATGTCGCTGGCTTAGCTATGGTGATACTGCAGTATGAATATTCTCTCTATTTGTTTAGTTGCGCTCGGATTGATTTTTTTATCAATAAGTTTAAAACCGGCAATTAAAATATGTAAACAGGCTCGGAGTCTTGGCTGGCAGCTATTACTCCTATTAATTGTTTTTTTCCTCATCGGTTACTGCACTTTTCTTTATTACCTCATGACTATTGTTATGGTTTCTATTGTTGAGATTTTTTTGTCGACCATTTTGTTTGGCGGTAGTGTTTTTGTGTTTATGGTGATTAATTTTAGTCTTCGTAGTCTCGAAGAGCTTCATCTTATTGCGCAACAAGAGCGACATAATGCTCTTCATGATTCTTTAACAGCGTTACCTAACCGCTTAAACTTTATGAAAACCGTGTCAGCGAAAGCGGCATCTGCTGCGCCTTTTTCTGTATTTGTTTTAGATTTGAATGACTTTAAGCAAATTAATGATGTGGTGGGGCATTATTATGGTGACCAACTGCTGATTCAATTATCGAAACGACTGTCAGCTGTATTACCTGGTGATTGTTTTTTTTCGCGTGTTGGTGGCGATGAGTTTATTCTGTTATTTGATTCAATCGAGCATGCTGACATTGTTGAATTAATGGCGACTGTAGATAAAGCCTTGCTGACCCCATTCAATATTAATAGTTATAATTTTAATGTGCGCATTAGTACTGGGGTGAGTTTGTTTCCCTACCACAGTAATGAAATAGTGCCGTTATTACAGAAAGCCGATACGGCGATGTATGATGCGAAAAAACAGAAGGTTGCTTATCGCTTATACAACGATACGTTAGATGATGATGCTAAAGCCCGTCTTGCTATATCGAGTCAGTTGCACGTCGCATTAGCAGAAAATGAATTTCAGCTGTATTACCAACCGCTAGTTAAATTACAAACGACTAAAGTACATCATTTTGAAGCCTTATTACGCTGGCCACAAGCGGATGGTAGCTTTATTCCTCCGGATCAGTTTATTCCATTGGCTGAGCAAAATGGCACAATTCGTCAGGTGTCTGTGTGGGTCTTAGATACGGTGATTCGGGATTTAGTCGACTTTGCTGCACAAGATATCGATGCGTGCATCCATATCAACTTATCCGCTCTCGACTTGCAAGATGATCGTCTTTCAACTTATCTTGCAGCTTTGGTTCGTGAGGGCCAGCTATCACCTGCACAGCTAGTATTAGAAGTGACTGAAACGGCAATCATGGCTGATATAACAAAAACGCGTGATATTCTGTCTAAATTATCAGGCCTGGGTTTTCGTATTAGTCTCGATGATTTTGGTACCGGATTTTCGTCATTGTCTATTTTGAGAGAATTACCGATTAACCAAATTAAGATTGACCGTTCATTTGTGATGGCGATGAACACAGGTAATACTAATAACGCGATTGTACGTTCAATTATATTCTTGGCTAACAATTTAGGTTGTAGCGTGGTTGCTGAAGGTGTTGAAACCAGAGCCATCGCAGAAGAATTAATGCTGCTCAATTGTGATTATTTACAAGGTTACTATTACAGTAAGGCATTACCAATCACCTTGTTGTTTCCTTATTGTGGGCAGCAAGGCTGGAAAGTGACATTGCAGTAACGATAATATTCTTGTCATTAACAGCGCAAAAGGGCGTTAACCGATAAGGTGAACGCCCTTTTGTTATTTATCGTCTACGATCTTAATCATTTAGGGTGAGACCGTCAGCTTTTACGATAAATACTATACCGAAAATGGATATTTGATCGCATCATGATGCTGATAATCCGTTACTTCAAAATCATCCATAGTTACCCAAGTTTCTAAATCTTCTAAGGTCTTAATTTTCGGATTAATGTGTAATTTTGGCAGTGGTAACGGCTCGCGTTTTAGCTGTACGTCACGCATCAATTCCAGCTGATCTTCGTAAATGTGGGCATTAACAATCTTGTGGTAGGCCTGACCGGCTTTATGACCAGTAATCTGTGCTACCAGTGCTAGTAATACATGCACTTGCACCATGTTAAAATTTAGCCCTAGCGGCACGTCACACGAACGTTGGGTGCTGTTGAGGTATAAAGTATCACCTAGTAGTGAAAAGTGATGGCTATACATGCAAGGACGTAAACAGCCCAGTTCAAACGCACCTGGGTTGAAGAAGGTTAAGATCTCGCCACGGTTATCAATACCGTTTGATAGGTCATCAATGATTTGACGTAGTAGGTCGACTGTACCGCCCTGTGGTTTTGCCCAGTTACGTGCACATGCACCATACACATAACCCATATCGTCTTCACCTTTACGGTGTGGACTTGCCAACCAAACTGGATTTTCATTGGCATTGGCATCCCAAGTCTTGGTACCTAATGCACGAAAATCTGCAGCGTTATCATAACCACGGATGTAACCTATGATCTCGGCTATCGCTGATTTCCAAAAGCTTTTACGTGTGGTGACTAATGGAAATGCATTGTTCGCCACGTCATAAGTGAGATCAGCATTGATTACGGTTAAACAGCGTTTTCCGGTACGTTCATTTTCGACCCAAACACCTTCGTTCACTATTCTGTTGCATAAATCAAGATACTGTTTCACTGTGTTGACCCTTCGATGGATAAATTAAAAATCGACGGATTTTGACATAAATAGGACATTTAATCAAAAATAAGACGCTGCCGCTGAGCTAATATCAGCGACACTAATGGTTAATAAATTATTATTAGGCATGTTCGAGTTGCAGGGCTTGCGCATTAAAGCGTTTTTTATTCTTATCGGTAAACTGGGTAAGGTCTAATACGATCAAACCATCTATACAATGATTGAAACTCGGGTCTATATTGAAATCAAAAATCTGTACACCGCCGGGTTTACATAATTTGGTATATTGCTTAAACAAGGTGGGCACACTAAAACCCATGTGATTAAGCTGAGCCTTGAGGGTTACCATGCCTTCTTCAGCGTTCATATCTGCAAATAACTCTGTCAGGCGTGAGCTTGATTCTTCTGATAAAGAAAATGGCATCGTGGCGCTTGCTACATTGGTATTGTTGCCATAGAAATGTTGGTAATAATAAACTAATAGTTCTTTTGCTGGCTGCGAATAGCTGTTGCTGATACTCACTGTGCCAAACAAATAGCGACAACCACTGTGCTGAATTATGAATTCCATGATCCCCTGCCACAAGTATTCCAGGCTGCGCGTTCCCCAATATTTTGGTTGAATAAAGCTACGGCCGAGTTCAATACCAGACATAAGATAAGGGCTCATTGCTGCGTGATAGTCAAACAGGGTCGCGCTGTAGAGTTGCTGTTGCACATTGACGAGATCAATATTTTTGGTAATGAGTAAACGGTAAGCGCCAATTAATTCAAGTTCTTGATCATCCCACAGTAGGATGTGCACGTAAGAGTTATCGTAGATATCTACGTCGCGGCGTTCACCTGTTCCCTCACCTACCAATCGGAATGACTCTTCTCGTAAACGACCTATTTCACGCATTATGGTGGAGTTGGCTTGGTGGCGGTAGCAATAAATTTGTTTACCATCGCGACTTTCGCTTATCTTTTGACAAGCATGTATTTCACTTCGCAATAATGCTTTATTTTCTGGGTGTGCGATGGCCGATTGGGTACTGAAAATAGACGGTTTGTCTTTGGTTAAGCGATATAAGTGTTTGCGAAATAACGCAGTTTTGGTATTTATGGGTAAATCTAGCGCTTGATAGGTGTGATAGTTAATCTGTTCGCCAATTCGAATCGACACCGAATTATGCGCGTGCTTAAACATTTCTCGGATTAACCATAAGGTCGATATCGGTTTCGATAACATAGATAAGCTATAGAAAAATAAGGAGTTTTTGGCATTTATATAGATGGGGATGATAGGTGCTTGTAAATTACTGGCAATGCGTAAAAAACCATTGCGCCATTTACCGTCTTTGACGCCTTGTGGACTAATGCGTGATACTTCGCCAGCCGGAAACATGATAATGACACCTTCATCTTTGAGGTGACTATTAATGGCTTTTAGCCGCTCGCTGGCAGTCCCGCCATTCATATTATCAACAGGCAAGAAATAATCGCTCAATGGTTTAATGATCATGAGCATATCATTCGCGACGACTTTGACGTCGGGGCGGATCTTGCTGACCATCTTGAGTAATGCCATGCCATCGAGAGTACCAATTGGGTGATTGGCAATGATCACGGCTTTACCTGTTGCTGGAATACGTTCAATTTCGTTCGGGCGAACTGAATAACTAAAGCAAAAATGCTCGAATACTTGTTCGATAAACTCGATGCCAGTGAGGTGGGCATAGGTTTCACCAAACTGACGTAATTCACGTTCGTGGAACAGTAATCTGAGTGTCGCCAGCATAGGTTTGGCAATGAGACGGGTACTTTTTTTCTGAAAAAAGTCCGGGTAACGTTGGTTAATTTCCGCTTCTACATTGAGCATAATCTTCATCCTTTAGATTATTGTTGGTTGCTATCATAGAAGTTTGGTGTGACATTTTTAGTGGTTTTATATGGCAGTTGAGTGACGGCTTTAGATTGGATTTGCGAGCCAGCGCGATATTTTATCGAAGATCCACTGGCTGTCATCTAAGGGTAAGTCGTGGCCCGCGGTGGGATGATAGTGAATTGGACAATGCCATTGTGCGGCGATGGCTGTGCTACAACGTACATCAACGAGCTGATCCTGCACGCTAGCAAGTAACAAGATTGATTCAATCGGCGGTTGCGCTGGTGGATTAAAACGGCTAGCAGCATATAGCTGACGCAAGGCGTTTGCTAGGCTTACCGGTTGTTGTTCTGCACAATCACGCCAGTGCTGAACCAATACTTGATTATTGTGTTGGGTGTGGCTGGTCATGTTTAAAATGAGCTGTTCTTGCTGTAAAGGCGCACTGGTTAATATGCGGATAAGGGTGGTGAGTTTACTGAATCTTAAGCGCTGATAGATAGGACTGAATTGTTTAAAGCTGGTATTAATAAACACCATATGTTCAATTTCGTTAGGAAAGTGTTTTGCCCATTCTGTACAGATCATACCGCCCATTGAAATACCCAGCAACCGGATAGGGTAGGATACATCAGGGTTTTGTTGCCTAAATTGTTGCCTGAGTTGCAGGGTTATATCCGTAATGGAGGCAGGTGTTAGGCGCTGCCATTCTGTGCCTGTACCTGGAATGTCGCAACATAATACTTGGCTGTTAAGTTGTTGCGCTAATTTGATGGGAAAGTCTTCCCAATGTAGCTGTTGACGGCATAACCCCCGTATCAATAGCCAGGTCGATGGTGACTTGTTATCCATTGATGACGCTATCAAACTATTCTGTATACCAGAGCGAGGTTGCATCGGCATGGTGACGTTCCTTGTTTAGTTGCGGGAGCCAGTGACTATAAGATCCAGTTACCTTGATTAAAAACTCCATCAGGACATGGTGCTGCCGTAATACCCGTTTAATGCGATGAGGTTGAATCGGATGAAAAATACCAGTAGATTGAAATATTTGTAGTGGATTTTTTTTGATCCACGTCCAGGAACCCATTTCTAGTGTAAGTGGCAGAAAGGTGGTATTGAGTGTCAGAGATTGGTCGTATAAATAGTCCCATAAGTCGCCATGCGTCATATAATTACGTGCTTGCGGCTCAAACACATAATCTTGATGTGGGTAGGTTTCGATAAGCATTTTTCGCAGCTTAAATATTTCTGCAAGGTGCGGGATCGGCCGTTTTGATTTGGCGTACGGGAACCAGATCTGGTTATTAAAACCAAAACCGGAATGGCAATCTAGGGCAATACTAAACGGCGAGCTTAATAGTTGTTGGCTGATGTGCTCGACTAATACACGGGATTCTTGTTGCATTGCTTGGCCTCTCTTACCGCGATACCAAGGCAATATATGGCTAATTCGTTGACCGCCTACGAGCCAAGGTACTTTCCCCACCGCATCTACAGGTGCATTGCGCATTAAGTCGATACCATTACCATTGGCGCGGCTATTGTTCAGCATGCCTATGGGATTCATCAGTGGTAGGAATAATAGTTTCACTTGACTGAGTTCTTGATGCAGAGATTGATCCCATTTTAAGCGCCGGATCAAACTTTCGAATAAGGCTAAGATAACTTGGGTTCCAATGCGTTCGACACCGTGGATACCACCAATAAAGGCGATCACCGGTACATTGCTAGCCTGTGATCCCATACTCACGGAATAAACTGGGTAGCTGGCATTGTTACAAGATACATGGGTTAATATTTGGCTATGCAGGTGTTTACCGCCTAATTCTATCAGCGTCTCTAATTGTACTAGCTCGGGTAACGATGGTCGTTGGGTTGTTAACGGCATTAATAATTTACCTAAATAGGAAGAGAAAAATAATTAATACATACCAATATAGCGAAATTGAAAAATTTAAAGGTTAAATCTTTGTGAATTTTCTATACTAGATCTATGTGGTTGATGCTTTTGATTATTTATTGAATGAAAATGCCCAATAACAAGCAAGGAGGCTGATTTGTATAAATCTTTAACGCAATTCTTACGCACTGAATCGTCAGGCGGTGTATTACTTATCATTGCCGCTATATTGGCGATGATGGTTGCTAATTCCCCTTTTTCTGAAGTGTATTTGAATTTTTTACACACAGAGATCCAAATACGGGTGGCAAACATTGATATCAATAAATCATTCAGTCATTGGATTAATGATGGTTTGATGGCGGTGTTTTTCTTATTGATTGGCTTAGAAGTAAA
>Ga0209291_1003449_pt1 | contig 11698 bp, 8 predicted proteins | sample GOMGulsemesocosm_FD_184633 | JGI IMG/M metagenome (GOLD analysis project Ga0209291, IMG submission 184633) | Methane-oxidizing microbial communities from mesocosms in the Gulf of Mexico - GOM9B Gulf of Mexico (SPAdes) (version 2) | ecosystem: Environmental > Aquatic > Marine > Cold seeps | place... | reverse complement strand
TCATTTCCACTTAGGGTAATTTCATGGATGATTCCCTTTTCAATAAATAGTTTTATAGTTCTATAAAGGGTGATTCTATTAAAATCAGTTAATTCATTTTCAATAATAGACAAAGGAATAGCATTTTTATAACTTTTGAAAATGGATAATACCTCTTTTCTAAAAGGGGTTTCACTTAACTTCTTTTGTTTTAATATAGTCATGATATGAAATTTATTGCAACATTGTTGCATTTATTGAATTATTACTTATATTTGCAACATTGTTACAAATATATACTTTATTTATGAAAACATTTATTAGCATCATTTTATTTTTTGTGTCAACTTGGTCTTACGGACAGTCGTTTAAAGGAGTTGTGTTAGATAATGACACTAAGTTTCCAATTCCCAATGTAGAAGTTTATTTTATTGACCTTAAAACAAGTGCAATTACAGATGAAAATGGAAGTTTTGAATTTAATTTTAATAAGACAAGTAAAACCCGCTTAATACTGTCGTTAATAGGGTATGATAGTATGGATGAGGTGATAGATTTTGAATTGATTAACGAAAAAGTATTCTATCTGATAAAAAGTCACACGAATTTAGAAGAAGTTATAGTTTCTGGAGTTTCTGGAAAACTGCAAGGTGATAATACAATTAGTGTTGAACATAAAAAAATGAGTGAATTACAGCAAAGCTTACCATTAACGTTAATGGAGGCTGTTAGCGAAATACCTGGTGTAAATCAAACCACTACTGGAGGAGGAATAGGAAAACCTGTAATCAGAGGGTTATCGGGGAATAGAATTGTGACTTATGCGCAAGGTATTAGAATTGAAAATCAACAATGGGGAGACGAGCACGGTCTAGGAGTTGGTGATGTAGGAATTGAAAGTGTAGAAGTTATAAAGGGGCCTGCTTCACTATTGTATGGTTCGGATGCGATTGGTGGTGTGCTTTATTTTATTGATGAACGTTATGCTAGTCAGAATTCAGTAGAAGGATTTTTGGAAACAAAATTTTTATCAAATACCTTAGGCTCTATTAGTAATGCTGGAATTAAATTGAATAAAGGAAAAATTAAATTGAATATATTTGGTTCATTTACAAGCCATGCAGATTATCAAATGCCAAACTTTGATCGTGTGTTTAATACACGGTTTAATGAAAAAAATATTAAAGCTGCTCTAGGATTTAATACTAAGAATTGGGTGTCGAATTTACGTTATAGTTTTTTGCAGAATAAGTATGGAATAATTGAAGAGGTGATGTATTCAAAATTGACGGATCGAGAATTTTTATTACCATTACAGTCAATCAATAATCAAAATGTAAGTTTTGAAAATATTATTTTCACAGGTAAATCAAAACTTAATTTAACACTTGGTTTTACCAACAATTACAGAAAGGAATTTGAAAATGAAATAGATGAACATGCCTTAGGGTTAAGTCTAAATACGGGGTCTTATAATATGAAATGGCATTCCCCAAAATTTTACAAAAAAATTGATCTTGTTATGGGGTCGCAAGGAATGATACAAACTAATTTAAATGATGGAGAAGAAGTATTAATTCCAGATGCTACAACCATGGATATTGGAACATTTATGTTAGTAAATTTTGATTTTAATAGGCTTAAAATACAGGGTGGAGCACGTGTTGATTATAGAGATATTAGTACTCAAGAAATGCATATTGAACATCATCATGAAGAAGGTGAAGAAGAAGAAGAGGAAGAAATTGTTATCCCTGCCTTTGATAATTATTTTAAAGGTGTTACTTTTTCTGGAGGAGCAGTATATACATTGAAAAAAATAAAATTAAGAACAAATATTTCAAGTGGTTTTAGAGCACCAAATACAACTGAGTTATTATCAAATGGCGTTCATCATGGAACAAATCGTTACATAAAAGGAGATAATACTCTGGTAAATGAAAATGCAACTCAAGTTGATTTTTCTTTTCAGTATCAAAATGAGCATTTTGAATTTTCTGTTAATCCTTTTTATAATGTGATTCAAGATTATATTTTTCTTTCACCAACGAATGACGTAATTGAAGAAAGTCCTGTGTCTCAATATGTACAATCTAATTCATTTTTGTATGGTGGTGAAGCTGGTTTTCATTACCATCCTCATAAAATCCATTGGTTACATTTAGAGAGTAATTTATCTACGGTGTTTGCTGAAGACAGAGCAGGTAATGCATTACCATTAATTCCTCAAACCAAATTAAATTCAACTATCAAATCTGAATTTTCGAGTACTCGAAAGTTTCAAATAAAAAATGTGTTTGTGCAGTATATCTATAAGTTTAACCAAAATAGAATTGGTAGTTTTGAAACTTCTACTGCTGATTATAGTGTAGTTAATATGGGGTGTAACTTTGAAATTAAAACGAACAAAACACCAATAATCATTTCAACGAGTGTTAAAAATGTATTAAACGTAAATTATATTGATCACTTGTCTAGATTGAAAGTAGCTGGAATTCCAAATCAAGGTATAAGTTTTAATATTGGCTTGAAAATTAAGTTTAAATAAAGCTAAAGTGCAAAAATTACTTAATTCAAGGTTTGATATTAAATGAGATCTTTTAAAAGTCTCGGTTTTTTAAACTTTTGAACAAGCCAAATATTTTTTTGTGAAATACAATGAATAAAATAATGTATGGAATTATCATGATGTAAATAATTCCAGCATTAATTCCACTACCACTTTCTTCAGCTTGTGCTTCAGCTGTAGCCTTACACATTACACATTGTGCTGCCACATCATGTAAAGTAAAAAATAAGAAGCCAATTAATACAACTAATCTATTCATGGTACAAAGATAAATAATTTTCTGTTATTAGGAATTGACAATTATCACTTACAATAAATTATTATCTTTGCGATAATAAAAAACTATACAATGGATCAAGTAACTACTTTAGGAGAATTTATTATTGAAAAACAACAAGATTTCCCTGGGTCAACAGGTGAGTTTTCTAGAATTTTAAGCGCCATGCGTTTAGCGTCTAAAGTTGTAAGTTATCAAATAAATAAAGCTGGATTATTAAGCGATATTTTAGGTGCTGCTGGTTCTGAGAACATTCAAGGAGAGCAACAACAAAAATTAGACGTGTATGCAAATGATCAATTCATTAAAGCATTAAAGCACAGAAAAATTATTTGTGGTATTGCTTCTGAAGAAAATGACGAATTTATTCCTTTAAATAAAGATGGAGAATACATTATAGCAATGGATCCTTTAGATGGTTCTTCAAATATTGATGTTAATGTATCTGTTGGTACTATCTTTAGTATTTATAAAAGAATTTCTAAAGTTGGTACGCCAGTTGTTGAATCTGATTTTTTACAAAAAGGAACAGCTCAAATTGCTGCTGGTTATGTAATTTATGGGTCATCAACTATGTTAGTGTATACAACAGGTAATGGTGTAAATGGTTTTACTTACGATCCAGGAATTGGAGTGTTTGTATTGTCTCACCCAGAAATGACAACTACACCTAATGGAAAAATTTATTCTTTAAATGAAGGTAACTTCAACAAAGCCTCAAAAGGGATTCAAAATTATATTAAGTTCTGTCAAGAAGTAGATCCTTCAACAAATAGACCTTATACTGGTCGTTATATTGGGTCTTTAGTTGCAGATTTCCATAGAAATTTAATTAAAGGTGGTGTTTATATTTACCCTGCAACATCAAGTTCTCCAAATGGTAAATTACGTTTGTTATACGAATGTAACCCAATGGCATTTGTTATTGAACAAGCTGGTGGTTTAGCATCAACAGGAAAACAAAGAGTAATGGAAGTTGATCCAACTGAATTACACCAAAGAGTACCTTTCTTTGCAGGTTCTAAATTAATGGTTGAAAAAGCAGTAAGTTTTGTAGAAGGTGAATAAATAAATCGCTGAATTTATATAAAATTAAAAAGCCCTATTTGATTTATCAAATAGGGCTTTTACTTATAATCAAATGTATTAATTTACTTTGTAGTTAACGATACATTTAATGTGAATTCATCATCAATTAAGTAGTCTCCTAAATCTTCAAAAAAGTTTCCAGAGTTATACGTAACACCAAATTTCGTTCTGTCAATTTTTAAAGAAGTTGTTAATGTGATTACACCATTATCTTCTGCGCTTGATAATGCGAAAGTAACTTCTTCAGTAACTTCTTTAATCGTTAAATTAGCTTTAACATTGTTCATATCAGAACCATCTGTTATTGTTAGAGCTGCAGTTGGGAATGCCGCTACATTAAAAAAGTCTTCAGTAGTTAAATGACCAACTAATTTGGCATTCTCTTCTTCTTCAACAGGAATGTCAGTTACTGTTAATGATGTCATATCGATTTCAATTGCACCATCTACAACGTGATCATTTTCAATAATGAATTTACCTTTATTGATTGATAAATTTCCTTTGTGGCCATGTCCAACACCTTCACCTTGCCATTCTATTGTACTTTCTAAAGTATTAACTTTGTACTCTTTAGATTCTACTTGTTCTGCAACAACTGCAACTTCTGTTGTTTCTGTCTTAGTTTCACCTTCACATGAGGTTAATACTGTGAATAATGCTACGGGAGCAATTAAAAATATTTTTTTCATTAGTTATAATTTTGTACAAAGATACAATTAATTTAGTTACCTAGGTAACTAAATTAATTATTTTTTAATTTTGGTACTCGATTTAGTATGAAATCAAGCTCGTTCCAGTCATTTCTTTTGGTTGACTAACTTTCATTAAATCAAGAATAGTAGGTGCTACATCTCTCAATGTTCCATTTTTTACGGCAGTAACGTCATTGTCAATTATTACGACAGGTACTGGGTTTAATGAATGAGCCGTATTAGGTGAACCGTCAGGATTGATGGCATAATCAGAATTACCGTGATCTGCAATAATGATAAATGAATACCCATATTCTAATCCTTTATTTACAACTGTTTCAGCGCATGTATCAACTGTGTTAGCAGCTTTTAAAATGGCGTTATAGTCACCAGTATGGCCAACCATATCTGTATTAGCAAAGTTTAAACAAATGTAATTAGGTTGATTGTCTTCAATTTCTTTACAAATAGTTGAGGTGATTTCTGGCGCACTCATTTCAGGTTGTAAATCATAGGTAGCGACTTTTGGAGAGTTGACCATTAATCTTTTTTCGCCATCAAATTGGTGTTCTCTTCCACCAGAAAAGAAAAACGTAACATGAGGATACTTTTCAGTTTCTGCAATTCTAACTTGGCTTAAGCCTGCTTTAGAAATAACTTCACCTATAGTCATTTCTAAATTGTCTTTTTCAAAAATCACATTGATATTGTTAAAGTTGTTAGAATAGCGGGTCATTGTAGAATAGTTTATGTCTAAAGTTGACATATCGTACTCTGGAAAGTTGGTTTGTGTTAATACTTCAGAGATTTCTCTACACCTGTCTGTTCTATAATTAAAACAAATAACGATATCGTCTTTCTCAATTACCCCATTTTCATTAATTAATTTGGCAGTGATAAATTCGTCTGTAATGTTTTCAGCGTATGAGTGTTCTATAGCATCTGATGCTGATGTGTAATTTGAACCAATCCCTTTAACCATTAGGTCATAGGCTAATTTGACACGCTCCCAACGTTTATCTCTATCCATAGCATAATAGCGTCCACAGACAGTAGCTATGTTTACTGGAGAATTTTCAATATGTTTTTCTAGTCGCGTAATTTGAGATAAGCCAGATTTGGGATCACAATCTCTACCATCAGTAAAGGCGTGAATATATACATTTTCTAACCTTTCATCTTTTGCCATATCGCAAAGCGTATGTAAATGATCTTGTGAAGAATGTACGCCTCCGTCAGAAACTAACCCCATAAAGTGTAATTTCTTGCCAGTCGCTTTAGCCAAATTAAAGGCATCCAATATGACTTTGTTTTGGTGAAATTCGCCATCACTAATTGATTTGTTGATACGTGTTAATTCTTGATAAACAATTCTTCCTGCACCAATGTTTAAATGACCAACTTCAGAGTTACCCATTTGCCCTTCTGGCAAACCAACATGAAGTCCATCCGTTAATAATTCTGCATTAGGTTTAGTTTGTTCCAAACTATCCATAAATGGAGTTTTTGCATTGTAAATGCCATCTGATTTAGATTTGTCTCCATGACCCCAGCCATCTAATATTAATAAAGCTACTTTTTTACTCATCTGTGTTAGTTTTAATAATGGGAATATTGATTTTGACAATTAATCCTTTCGGATTATTATCTGATAATTTGATTGTACCTTGATGTGAATTAACAAGGTGTTTTATAATAAATAAACCTAATCCAGTTCCTTTAGTGTTTCTGGTTAAGTCAGATTGAACACGATAGAATTTATTGAAAATATGCTTCTTTTCTTCATCTGTAATTCCTAATCCGTTATCTGAAATAGTTAGGACAAATTCTGAGTTAAGTGAAGTTAATGATACTATAATATTGCTCCCTTTTGAAGAGTATTTAACAGAGTTTTCAATTAAATTGGTTAATATACTTTCAAAAGATAGCTTGTCTATAAACGTTTCTACCGGTTTTAAGTCAAGATGAATAGTATGATTTTTTGCTAAAGTTGATTTTAAAATCTCTACTCGTTTTATGATGAATTCGTCTAATTGAATATTTTCTTTTTGTAAGACTGATTCACCACTTTCAATTTGTCTTGCGGTTAAAATATTTGAAACAATTGAGTCTAATCGGTTAACTTCCTTTAAAGAATTTGAGTATATTTTTTGTTTTTCCTCTTCTGATAAATGATCGTATTTTTGTAAGGTTTGTAAAAACAGCTGTACAGATGCTATTGGTGTTTTTAATTCATGGCTGACAGATAATAAAAAATTTTCTTCTCGTTTAGCTAATTTTACTTGGCGCTTAAATGCGTTTTTAACAGCTATAATTCCAAATAGTAGTAGTATTAGAAACACTAAACCTTCTCCAGAAATCATCCAAATTATCCTTGAATAAAATTCTTCATCAGGTACTAGGGCGTGGTTTAGTTTAAATATTAAATACCACCACCAAGTGAATTGAGCAATGACATAAAATACCAATATATAAAAAACAGTAATCGGGTTTTTAAATTTGTTACTAAACATGCTTCAAAGGTCGTTATTTTTTATTAAAATTTTTTAAAATCTTAGGAATAAAAAAACACCAAACGTTTAGTTTGGTGTTTCATATATAATAAAAGTTTATTGTAACATTCATTACTATTATTTAATAATAGTAACATTTCCTGAACGATTTATCTTTTGACCTAATACTGTTTCGCCTACAATAGAATAAACAAATGTTTGTGTTGCTAATTCTGCTCCGTTAAACTTCCCATCCCAAGAATCTTTTTGCTCTTGGCTTGTGAAAACTAATTTACCCCATCTGTCATAAATTTCTATTTTAAAGTCGAACAATCGTGGCCCATCAATTACTAAAAAGTCATTGATCCCATCCCCGTTAGGAGAGAATATATTGGGGACAAAAACTTCCATGAAACCAGAAATGTCAACTAAAACGGTATCATAATTATGGCAAGAATTTTCATTGACAACTTCTACAATATATTGAGTAGCTTCACTTGGTATAACGTATACTTCAGAACAATTTGATGTTATACATTCATTTACATTTGGTGTCCATGTATAAGTTGGATCTCCTTCTGACCAAGCCCAAAGCGTAGCTTCACCACCAATACCGATTACAGTATCGTTTCCAGCCGTTACAAAAGGTAAACTGTTAACTATAATAAGAACACTATCAGTAACAGTTCCACATAATGGATTTGTTGCAGAAATATAATATGTAGAGGCCTCAAAAGGTCCTACCCAAGTTGATTCCGTAGTATCTCCAGTTGACCAAAGTAAATCAAAATTATTATGTGTTGCCGTTACTTCAACAGAATCGCCATAACAAATAGTTAATGTTTCAGGTAAATTTACGATTGGTAAAATGTTAACTGTAATACTAATCGATTGACCTGGACCTGTACACCCATTTAAAGTTTCAGAAGCTGTAAAGGTTTGGTTTCCTAAAGTTAAATCTGGAGTGTAATTTAAACCATTTCCAATTGATGCTGGAGTAGCATCGTACCAAGTCATATCACCTCCTGTAGCAGATGTAGCCGTTAAAGGTGTCGGTGTTTCTCCTTCACAATAGGTTGTTGTACCAGTTAGCGTTGGCGCTAATGGAGTTGGTTTTGTTTCAATACAAATTTCCGTTGAATCTCCTTTACATCCTGCAGCAGTTTCATTTACATAATAACAATCTATACCTACATTTAGTGTGGGTGTGTATTGTAATGATGTAGAAATTATTGGCGGAATTAAATTTGGATTATCATACCAATTTGGCGTACCACCTAAACTCATTTCGACAGAAAGTGGTGTAGGTGTTTCACCTTCACAATATAACGTAGTTCCATTAACAAGGGGTGCATTCGGAATGTCATTTATTGTTATCGTCACTTGGTCTGATGGACCTGCACAGTTGAAACCTGAAATGTTTTCCACTTCTTGAGCATAGTAGGTGTTGATAGATGTAGTGGTGATTGGAGGTGTAAATGTATTTCCATTTCCTAAAGGCGTTCCTGTTAAAGCCGCATTATCGTACCAAAATACAGATCCTCCATTTGTTGAAATTACCGTTAAATCATTTATAGCGTCACCTTCACAATAAGATGCACTTGCTACTATTGAAACTGAGGGGGGGATTATGACTTGTAATACGCCAATTCCTCCATCAGGACCAGCAGTTACTATAGTACCATTACATCCATTACCAATTACTGAGTTTAACGTATAGTTTCCTGCAATAGTCACAGGTAAAGTATATGGATTAGTAGTAATGTTTGTTAATGTTATAATTTGATTATTAGGGTCTGTATATTCAAAATCATAAGGACCATCACCCGTAAACGTCACCATTAAATTATCAGTATCGCCTTGACAAACAGTTTCATTTCCAGATATTTCTGCTGTAACAGGTGTTGTCGTTGTAATTTGAATACTGTCTGAAATAACACAACCAGTACCAGGGTCAGTAACATTAACCACATAATATGAGGTAGATGGAACAGTAGCTTCCGGATTGGCTATGTTGTAATTAGTTAAGGTGGGATCATTGTCCCAATTATAGCCGTAAATGATATTTGTTAATCCACAATCTACCGTAAAGGTTTGTATGTCTCCATCAATCCAAGTAAGACCGGGTAAAACTTCTATCATTACAGTACCACTTGCATCTGTTATAAAGTAACCACTTTCAAATTGATTTTGTTGTCCATGTATTTCTACACTAATAACTGCGCCTTGAGAAAAACAAATTTCTTGTGTCTGTACTACTGGAGTACCAGTTGCAGCACCGGTAATGTCATAAGTACCTATTGAAATTCCGTCTGCAAAAATTTCTATTTCATTATTCCATGAATCCCATGTGTCTGTTAATGTTAAAGTAAAACAACATTCGTTACTAACGTATGGTTGAGCGATTACATTTAGTTGACTTGTTCCATCAGGACATACAGAAAGGTTATCGGCAGTTACATCCACATTAAAACCAATACCAACATTAAAGGTTTCTGTGTTGGAACACCCAGCATCATCTGTTATGGTTAATGTAATAGGATGTTCTCCGACTACATTATACGTGTGTGAAGGATTTTGGAGATTAGAAGTTATACCACCACCAAAATCCCAATCGTAACTAACAATGTTATTATCTGACCAATAACTTCCTGTAAAATCAATTTGTTCACCAGGACAGTTTGTTGGCGTATGTGTAAATTCAGGCTCTAATGCAATACAAACGGATTGTGTGTTTGCTGTTACGCCTGTTGTACCAGTCCATCCCCACAATACATTTGGGTTTCCTCCAAAATTACTGTTAACAATATCTCCTACATTTTGAGGGGCTGTGTATACACTTGTACCATCAACTAATACATCTAAAACAAAGGTTGTTGCTTTCCAAACAATTTCAACGGTATGATCTTCACAATCTTCAGCGTTATTTGTCCCAGTTGAAATTATATTAACTGGACCAGCTGCTCCTAAATAGTTAGTTGGAGTATGGTCAATTACACCATTACTTTGAATAGAAATATGATCTGGAGGTGTGTCTGCACCGTTAGGGTATTGACCTGACAAATTATTGTCCCTTGTGTCAAACTCAACGGCTACCGAATTACCTACACCTTGATATCCTAGTCCAAAATCAGTGTTTCCAACCGTCCAAGGGCCAGATTGTAATAAAAACGCCAGGCCTTCTCCTCCAAAATCATCACAGCCAAAATTCACAACAAATTTAAGATTGAAATTACTTGATAAGTCTATCGGTGTAGTATTGTAAAATGAGCCAACGGTATTAGGGGTGGCGTCATTTGAAAGTTCAAAACAATTACAACCACTAACTGTTGCAGCATCAGTTACGGTGTATTGACCAAATGAAATAAATGGAACTAAAAGTAATAAAAGTAGATATATTTTTCTCATAGTAATATTCTCTAAGTGTGTAAGTTAGGTATATAATATAGTAAATACGAAATAATTAACAAAAAGTTGCAGTATATTTGACAAAATTCAAAATATGAAAATTTATCACAATACCAGGTGCTCAAAAAGTAGATGTACGTTAGATATTATAACTGAAAACCAACAAGATGTTACAATTGTTGAATATTTAAAAAAACCGTTAACCAAATTAGAACTAGCTGATTTGCTAATGAAGTTAAATATGCCAGCTAAAGATATAATTAGAAAAGGAGAAGCTGACTTTAAAGAAAATTACAAGGGAAAAGAATTATCAGAAGACGAATGGTTAGATGCTATGGTAAAATTTCCTAAATTAATGGAAAGACCAATTGTGGTTAAAGGCGATAGAGCTGTGATTGGAAGACCACCAGAAAATGTGAAATTATTATTCTAAGTTTGAAGTAATAACTTAATAAAAAAGAGGAAGTAAAATTAATTACTTCCTCTTTTTCGTTTTATTTAATCAATTCGTGATTAATATCTGTAGTGCTCAACTTTGTATGGTCCTTCAACAGGAACATCAATGTATTTAGCTTGTGCATCAGATAAAACATCTAATTCAACACCAATTTTAGCTAAGTGTAATTTGGCAACTTTTTCATCTAAATGTTTCGGTAACATATACACTTCATTATTATATTTATCAGAATCTTTCCATAACTCTAATTGAGCTAAAGTTTGATTTGTAAATGAATTAGACATTACAAAAGAAGGGTGACCTGTAGCACAACCTAAGTTTACTAAACGTCCTTCAGCTAATAAAATAATTTCGTTTCCGTTACTGTTTAATTTGAAAATATCTACCTGTGGTTTAATGTTATCTACTACAGCGTTATCTTTTAAATATTGAACGTCAATCTCATTATCAAAGTGTCCGATATTACAAACGATAGTTTTATCTTTCATCATTTCGAAATGCTCACCTTTAATGATATCAAAGTTACCAGTAGTTGTAACAACAATATTAGCTCTGTCTACACAGTTCTCCATTTTCTTAACTTCAAAACCGTCCATTGCAGCTTGTAATGCACAAATTGGATCAATTTCAGTTACGATAACTCTTGCTCCAGCACCTCTTAAAGAAGCAGCAGAACCTTTACCAACATCACCATATCCAGCAACAACAGCAACTTTACCAGCCATCATTGTATCA
>Ga0209291_1003448_pt1 | contig 11699 bp, 8 predicted proteins | sample GOMGulsemesocosm_FD_184633 | JGI IMG/M metagenome (GOLD analysis project Ga0209291, IMG submission 184633) | Methane-oxidizing microbial communities from mesocosms in the Gulf of Mexico - GOM9B Gulf of Mexico (SPAdes) (version 2) | ecosystem: Environmental > Aquatic > Marine > Cold seeps | place... | reverse complement strand
GTTTTTTGAACTGCATCAAGTAGGCTATCTGTTGAACGTAATTCCCATTCAACAAGATGCGCAATGACTTCAGTGTCTGTTTGAGATTGGAAAATATAACCACGTTGTTGTAATAATTCACGTAACATCTCATGATTCTCAATAATACCGTTATGTACTACTGCAATATCACCTGATACGTGTGGATGTGCATTTGCTTGTGAGGGTTCACCATGTGTTGCCCAACGCGTATGGGCGATACCAGTACCGCCAACAGGCTGTTCAGTGTCAACGGCATTTGCTAGCTCTTGTACTTTACCTAGGCTACGTACACGCTGCAGGTTATTCTCTTGATCAACAATAGCAACACCTGCAGAGTCATAACCGCGGTATTCTAAACGACGTAAACCTTCAACTAAAATTTCAGCTATATCTCTTTGCGCTACTGCACCAACAATGCCACACATGGTCTTCTCCTAAATGTATAAACTTTTTAAACAAGTAATAACCACGTGATAGTGCTGTCTATCGATCCGTGACGACGTTCGTCCTTATACAACTTGTTTTAATGATTTTGAAAGCGAAACTTTTATCATTAAAATATTCAATCGTAACTTAACATTGAATGTATTAGTTACGTTTCATTTAAATATAGTGCGTAATAGTGATTTATCTAGTTTCACTTACCCACTAGATGGCTTGATTTAGCAATGAATACCAACTAAGTTTCGTAGTTTCGGTATTTTAGTTTCGTTTGTTTCGTTTGTCCATCTAAAGTTGTAGATAATAAGTGGTTTGAAACAAAGTAATGAAACAAAGCTAATGAATTAAGAAAAAAAGTAGCATGCTAAGGATCGCTGTCAGTAAGGTATTACGCGTAATCAGAATAAGTAGTACCGCAAAAATAGCACCAATCAGGTAGCTGTTATCCAAATTTAGGTGCAAGGTATTCTCTTGGATAAATACAATCGGCGCTAAAATAGCGGTGAGTACGGCCGGGGCAGAATAACTTAAAAACTTAACTACACTGGGACTAAGACGCAATGGAAGCTTAGGTTCAATGAAAATATAGCGACTAATGAAGATGATTACTGTCATCAGTATTATGGTAAGCCAGATCATAAGCCGTCTCCTGGTCTGGTTAATATGGTTTTATTCGGGTGCGTTTCATGGGTTAATTTGGCTGTCAACATACCAGCGCTCATACCAGATAAGGCCGCAATTAATAACCCGCCGGGTATATGGAACAGTTCGCAAAGTACCGCTGTCACTAAAGAAACTAATACACTGACTAAAATTGAGGGCGTTTTAATGGAAGGGACGACTAAAGCAATGAAGGTTGCAGCAATGGCGAAGTCTAAACCGAGTTCATCTAAATTGGGGATCTGTTGACCAGCAAAAATACCGACCGCAGAAGCAATATTCCAAATAAGATAAAAACTAAAACCACCCCCAAATGCAAACCAGCGATCAAATTTGTGCTGTTTGGTTTCGCTGCATATGGCAAACAATTCATCGGTGAGCAAGAAGCCTAATGTTAGTCGCCAGCGTAAAGGTAGGGGACTCATTTGATGACGCATGGCCATACCATATAAAAAGTGGCGAGAGGTAATGAGTAGTGTAGTTAATAGAATGCTCGCTAGTCCAACTCCTGATTTGATCATTCCAACAGCAACAAGTTGTGCTGCGCCAGCAAACACAATCGCCGACATTGCTTGGCTTTGAATGACATCTAACCCTGCTTCAATGGCATAAGAGCCTGCCAAAATACCCCAAGGGATCACCGCAATACTTAGCGGCATTGCTGAAGCCGCGCCTTTCAATGCTGATTTTAGTTTAGATGGTGACGCTTGTTCTGAGTCGGATTGTTGATCCTGCATCGCATTATCCTTGTGATGGCGGTGGTGTACTATATTCGAGAATATAAAAACTGGGGGTAATAAAAAACCCAGCGAACTGGGTTTTTAATCGTCATACCTATGAAGATATATTACTTATGATTTATCATCAATCAATTAGTGTTGGGCTTTGTGCTCGCCACTGCCAAAGTGCCAATCATAGTGGAAGCTTTGACTTGCATCTTGATCTTTACGACGGTAAGTGTGGCCACCAAAGTAGTCACGCATCGCTTGAATAAGGCTTGCTGAAGAATCTGCTTCACGGTAACAATCGTAATAGCTCATTGCTGCGCTAATCGATGGCATTGGCATACCTTGCATTATCGCTTTCGCTAATACTTCACGCCATGCCATTTGGCTTTCAGCTAATGTAGTAGTGAAACGATCCGCTAACATTAGGTTTAATAACTCTGGTTCAGCTTGATAAGCTTTCGAAATATCATCTAAGAAGTGAGCGCGGATCACACAGCCAGCACGCCAGATTTTTGAAATTGCAACGTAATCAAGCGTCCAGTTATGTTCTTTTTGTGCTGCAGACATCAATTCAAAACCTTGTGCGTAGCTACAGATCTTTGAACAATAGAGTGCGTCAGCCAGTTTTGCTAGCCATACATTTCGGTCTTCGGTTGTTACCGCTGGACCTGCAAGTTTAGCCGCGCCAACCTGACGGATAGATTTTTGTGTACTTAGGCAACGGGCAAATACAGATTCTGCAATTGCGTTTGCTGGCACACCTAGCTCGAGTGCTTCACGTGCAGTCCAGTTACCAGTTCCTTTTTGGCCTGCCTGATCCATTATCACGTCAACCATAGGTTTACCTGTTGTTTCATCAACAACTTTTAGGATGTTACCTGTGATTTCGATTAGGTAGCTTTGTAATTTACCTTTGTTCCATTCGCTGAATACTTCGCCAACTTCAACTGCTGACATACCTAAGATTTGACGCATGAACTGTACAACTTCAGCAATCATTTGCATATCTGCGTATTCGATACCGTTATGTACCATTTTAACAAAATGGCCAGAACCGATTGGACCGATATATTCGGCACAAGGTTCACCTTCTGGTAGAGGCTGATCTACGTGTGTACGTGCAATTTCAATACCAGTGATAGGATCTACTTTCGCAGACATTGCTTGCCACATAGGTTTTAGCCATTCCCAAGCTGCTTTGTCGCCACTAGGCATTAACGATGGACCAAAACGAGCACCCACTTCACCGCCAGAAATAGCACAAGTGAAGAAGCTGAACTTACCTGCGTAAGTATCTGCACGTGCAATAGAATCACGCCATTGGCTGTTACCTGTATCAACAACAATGTCGCTTGCTTCTAAGCCTGCTGCAATTAAGTCATTACAAATAATGTCAACAACAGGACCTGCTGGAACAGAAAGCACTATTCGACGTGGTGTTTCAAGTTGGTTAATTAGCTCTGCAAGATCGGCAACCGCAATTAATTTTGCTGCTGTTAGAGGTTGATGACGCTTAACGATGTCAGTACGACGGCTTTCGTTAATGTCAAAAGCTGCAACGGAAAATCCACGTTCAGCTAAGTTTAATGCCATGTTGGCACCCATTACGCCTAAACCTATTACTGCAATATCAATATTTTTATTCATCTGGTCCTCTGTGCCTTAGCAAGTCATGAAGGTGAGAATTGGGCTAATGCCTTGTCGTTTAAGGCATGATATAGAAAGTAGAAAAAGATACAATATGAACACTACTGTTATTTAGCTTTTTCATTTAAATCGAGATTTTTGATGAGCTAATTTTAAATCATTAAAATCTATATGGTTAATCTGATTATCGAGATGAGATCTGCCTCACATAATCATTGTTAGTTTGAATTTAAGCCTGTGCCTTTCCTGTTCAGTTATACAAGTTTAGCTAAAATTATTTACAGTTATGTTAAAAGTTATACAGATTTTCTGGTTCAAAGTTAATAGGAAACTTTACTTACCCCTAATTATATATAGGTGTAATATAGGTAAGTATTTTATAAATAAGGATATTAGGTGTATGAGTTCCAACAGTCGTAAGTCTGGTCGCGTGACCTTACAAGATGTTGCTAATAAAGTTGGTGTTACAAAAATTACTGTTTCAAGGGCGATCCGTACACCCGAAAAAGTGTCTGAATCATTACGCTTGACTATTCACAAAGCCATTGAACAAATGGGATATGTACCAAATCGTGCTGCTAGCATGTTAAGCACTAAGCAAAGTAAAACTATTGTATTAATTGTCCCTTCCTTATCTAACGGCGTATTTTCTGATGTAGTACGCGGTATTAATGATGTGATGCTAAATGAAGGCTTTCAGATCTTACTGGGTCACTCTGGCTATTCTCTATTAGAAGAAGAGCGTTTAATCGAAACCTATTTACAGTTTGGTATCGATGGCATCATTATTTCTGGTACGCATCACACTGAACGCAGTAATCGTTTATTACGTAAATCAAACTTACCGGTTGTTGAGATCATGGAGTGCAATGATAACGCGATCGATATGTCTGTGGGTTTAGATCATGCCCTAGCGGGTTATAAGATTACCGAGCATCTAATCAGTAAAGGTTATAAAAATATCGGCTTTGCCGGTGCGCGAATGGATTTACGTGCACAGTTACGTTTAGATGGTTGGCGTAAAGCAATTTGGGAAACTGAATTGAGCGATGAGCGTGTGGTGACCAGTACCTATGCTTCGACTTACCAAATGGGTGCTGATATGTTGACTGAGTTATTAGGTGAATGGCCTGATACTGACTGCATCTTCTTTTGTAATGACGATTTGGCTGCAGGAGCACTATTTGAGTGTCAACGTCGTAATCTAAAAGTACCGAAAGATATTGCTTTAGTTGGTTTTAACGATCTTGATATTTGCGCTGCGACAAATCCAAAGTTAACGTCGGTATCTATCCCTCGTTTTGATATAGGTGAACAAGCGGCTAAATTGTTACTTAAAAAAATCAATGATGAACCGATTGAAAATAAGCATTTAGATCTCGGTTTTATTATTTCTGAGCGTGCTAGCACCTAAGTCACACTGATAATACTTGTGTTTTATTGTGTTATCGGTAACATTGCGTTAGTTGATTTAGAGCGATGTTAAGAAGTAAAGAATATGATAGGCAGAAGTATTATAGTCATGGGCGTATCTGGTAGCGGAAAGTCTACTATAGGATTAAAAATTGCACAGCAGCTCGGTGCTAAATTTATTGATGGTGATGACCTACATCCGAAAGTGAATATTCTAAAAATGGCTGCCGGCCAACCGTTAAATGATGCAGACCGTACGCCTTGGTTAGAACGTGTTCGTGATGCATGTTTTAGCATTGAAAAAAAGAATGAAGCAGGCGTTATCGTTTGTTCTGCATTACGTAAAGATTATCGAGATCAAATTCGAGACGGTAATAAATCCGTAATTTTTATCTACTTAGATGGTAGTTTTGATTTAATTTTAGCACGTATGAAAGAGCGAGCAGGGCACTTCTTTAGTGGAGATGACATGTTAAAAAGTCAGTTTAATACTTTGGAGTTACCACTTAAGGATGAAAAAGACGTACTTTCTGTTCCTATTGATGGTACAATTGACGACATCGTAAGCTTCAGTATTGCTGCTTTAACGCGCAACTAGCATTACGATGTTGGATTGATATTCTACAGGATTTATAAAATATCAGCATATCCATAAACCATAATAATGGTCATATTTTAATCAAAATATGACCGTTTTTTTTATCCCGACTTTATATTTCAAATGGAAATTAAAAGTTGATTATATGTAACAATAGTGACTTAAAAGTTGAAATCATCCGGTTATTTTATATAAAAATGTGATGTTAACCCTAGAGTTTAGCTGTTTGTAATAGTAAGATTACCTCAACAGTTACCGGTAACACGGTTGGGTAACATCATTATCGGGTTTGTCAGAAACAAGGATACCGCTACTAATGAAAACCATTTCTAAAACAATTATTGCAGCATCAGTTGCAACTATGATGAGTGCATCTGCATTCGCTGCTGAATTTAACTTCAAATTTCAATCATCTGATCCATCGGGTGAGAAAAACTTCCAAGTGCAACAAGCATGGGCTGACCAATTAGAAAAAGATTCTAACGGTCGTATCGATGTGACTATGTTACCAGTAGGTGCTGTAATTAAGCATACAGAAACACTTGATGGTATTAAGTTTGGTGTTTTACAAGGCCACATTACAGCAACAAGCTTCTTTTCTGGTAAGGATCCTGCATTTGGTTTAATGGGTAACACCGTTGGTGCCTGGTCTGATCCAATACAACTATTAGATTACATGTATAACGGCGGCGGTAACGAGCTAATGCGTGAAATCTACAAACCTTATGGTATTTACTATATTGGCGCATCAGCAACAGGTCTTGAAGCGTTTGTTTCTAAAGTACCACTTAACGGTGTTGCAGATCTTAAAGGGCTTAAATTACGTGCACCAGAAGGTCTAGTACAACAAGTATTCGCAGCAGCAGGCGCTTCACCAGTTAATTTACCGGGTTCAGAAGTATTTACAGGTCTAAGTAAGGGCGTTATTGATGCCGCTGATTACACTGTATTCTCAACGAATCATAAAGCGGGTCTAAATGATATCGCACCACATCCGGTATATCCTGGTTTCCATTCTCTACCTGCAATTGAAGTTTCAATAAGTGCAAAATCGTGGAACAAACTACCAGCTGATCTACAAAAAGTAATGCAAGATTCAGTTAAAACATTTGCTTACACTATGGTTGATACACTGAAAAAAGCAGATGCGGAAGCGGTTGCAGACGCAATGAAAAATCCAAACATTACCATACATGACTGGCCTGCAGAAGAACGTAAAAAATTCCGTACTATTGCGCGTAGCCAATGGGAAATATACGCAAAACGTTCTCCAAACGCACAAAAAGTATATGACTCTATAACGACATACTTAAAAGCGAAAAACTTACTGTAATTCAAGTAAGCGATATATATGAAGGCTGCTTCGCAGCCTTTTTTCCACTTAGAAGATGAAAAAATCGATGAGTAATCCAGAAGAACTCCAACCAAAAAATCGTCTCGACTCAGGCATTATATGGACAGGTAATGTATTAAGTATCTTGTTTCTGTTTACGGTATTAATATCGTTTTATGAAGTGCTTATGCGCTATGTATTCAATGCGCCAACAATTTGGGTTCATGAAACAGCTTCCTTCGTTGGAGGGTCATTATTTGTGATCGGTGGTGCTTATGGATTAGCTGCAGATAAACACGTACGCGTTGTGCTTATTTATGATCATGTATCGGAGCGTGTAAAGCAGTACTTGAATGTATTCCACCATATCATGGGTTTGTTGTTTACGGTATTACTTTCTTATGCCGCTTATACCATGGTGGAAGGCGCCTGGTATGCACCTTGGGGTGAGATGCGTTTAGAGACATCTGGCTCAGCTTGGGATCCTGTATTTCCTGCGCTACTTAAAGCGCTAATTTTTGGTACTTTGTGCTTAATGTCAGTTCAGTTTGTGTTGCACCTCATTCAAGAAGTCCACGGTTTAATTAAGAAGAAAAAATAATATGTTTGATCTTTCATCTATTGGTATTGGTTACGGCAGCTTATTAATGCTGGTGCTTATGATTGGCCTGTTGTTAACTGGTATGCAGTTAGCATTTGTTACAGGTTTAGTTGCGGTTATATTTACATTCGGTTGGTTTGGGCCAGAGGTTTTACCGCTAATCACCAGTCGAATTTATAGTTTTGTTAGTGGGTACGTATTTTTAGCCGTGCCTATGTTTGTATTGATGGCCGCCTTGCTTGATCGTTCTGGTATTGCGCGTGATTTGTTCGATGCAATGAAAAAAGTGGGTCGTAATGTCCGTGGTGGTGTTGCGGTTCAAACGCTATTAGTAGCGGTATTACTGGCGTCAATGTCAGGTGTGATTGGCGGTGAAACAGTACTACTTGGTATTCTTGCATTACCACAAATGCTGCGCCTTGGTTATGATCGTAAATTAGCGATCGGTACAACCTGTGCCGGTGGTGCGCTGGGTACTATGTTACCACCAAGTATCGTATTGATTATTTATGGTCTAACGGCCAGTGTATCAATTGGCGATCTGTTTAAAGCGTCATTCTTACCCGCCGCGATATTAGCGTTACTGTATATTTTGTATGTATTAATTCGTTGTTACTTAAACCCGACATTAGCACCATTACCGACGGCCGAAGAATTAGCAGAAGATGCAGCGAAAGATATTAACTTCAAAAAAGCATTATTATTCCCAATGCTATCTGTTGGTGTTGTTCTGGGTAGTATCTACAGTGGTATAGCGTCAATCACTGAAGCATCTGCATTAGGTGTTGTCGGTATTGCAATCAGTGCGGCTATCCGAGGTGAACTTAACTGGAACATGCTAAAAGAGAGCTCGATTGCGACTTTACGAACTTGCGGCATGATCATCTGGATCGGTATTGGTGCGAGCGCATTAGTTGGTGTTTACAATTTAATGGGCGGTATTGATTTTGTAAGTGACGGTATCCTGGCGATGAGTGGTGGTAGCCCAATGGGTACTATTCTTATCATGATGGCAGTGTTGTTTGTATTAGGCATGTTCCTTGACTGGGTTGGTGTTGCATTATTAACGATGCCAATCTTTGTTCCGATTGTCGTTGGGCTAGGTTTTGATCCTATTTGGTTTGGTGTGGTGTTCTGTATGAATATGCAGGTATCATTTTTGTCACCACCATTTGGTCCTGCTGCTTTCTACCTTAAATCGGTAGCACCCAAAGACATTAGCTTAGGTGAAATCTTCAGTGCACTTGTACCGTTTATCTGTTTACAAGTTGTTGCACTAGCACTATTAATCATTTTCCCTGATTTGGCTTTATGGTGGAGGTAGCCTCTTTGCATAAGGCATAAAATAAGTATCAAAGCCCGATGTTAGCAATAACATCGGGCTTTTTTACAAATAAATTACTTGTTTCTTGTACCCTTTCTTTATTTTTCTATCTAGCCTTAACGTAGAATGTTCAATATTTATTCATTAAGTAGTATTTAAATGTGTTGCTTAAATGTGCAGTATGTATCCATGTGTCAGGTAATGTAAGCAAATGTAATTGTTGTGTGTAAAATGTAAACTGTTCTGGTGTTTAACCCTTCATTGTGTAACGTATAGTAACTTACTGTAAACAAGCTCAAAGATTTCCCAGTCTAATTATATTAATCGCCTGACAATAACGCATGAAATAATCGTGCTATATAGAACTGCTCCTGAATAATGGAAAATAACGGAAGGCTTTAGCTATGATTACATTTGTCACCCCACAGCATGCGCAGGTAATTAGTGTTACCGGTAAGGCAACTTTTAGGTTGGAACTAAATGAGAAGTTGTTAGCTGATGGGCATACTATACCAGCGGGAGGTGCAATTGACATAACTCCTGGAACCGAGATTGTTTTGCAATATGCAGATGGCTCGACTGCTATTATTAATGAACATTATTCAGAGTCTAAGGTTTTTGCATCTGATGACTTGGCTGACTTGGCTGATTTGGCAAACAAGCAAATAGATGATGAAACATTAGAAGAAATTGAAGCAATTCAAGCACTCATTAAATCGGATGCTGAATTCATTGACCCTGTTAGTACTGCTGCAGGTAATGTAAGTGATGGAGGCCGTTCTTCTGCGGTATCTTTAGAGCGGAGTGCGTCGGAAACATTAGCTGATGTGGAATTTAATACCACGGCATTTTTTAGTGTGAATGGGAATGACTTTGAAAGCGATAATTCCAGTGATGAAGGGGTTTCAGCTAATCAACTTCCTGCATTAACGGTAACATTAGGTAACGATACCGCGGTGAATGATCTAATCACCAGTGATGGAGCTCTCGTTATTGGTGGTAAGCTAGATGGTGCTACGATTGAATATAGTATTAATGGTATAGATTGGAGTAATACCTTTGTTCCAATTGAAGGCGATAATACGGTTTATGTTCGACAGGTTGATGGTTTTGGAGGAGTCTCTCTAACGACGTCCTTATCATTTGAACTCGATACACAAATAGCAGCGCCAATAGTCGAATTAGCAAACGATACGGCTAACGGTAGTGACTTAATTTCAAGTGACGGCACTCTTAATGTTTCTGGTATTGAAGCTGGAGCAGTAGTTGAATATAGTGTTGACGGCGGCAGTACTTGGACTAACAGCTTTAGTCCGGTTGAAGGCAGCAATACAGTTGCAGTTCGTCAGACTGATGTCGCGGGTAATGTCTCTAATAGCAGCGAGTTAACCTTTACATTAGACACTCAGATCCGCCCGCCTATAGTTAGATTAACTAACGATACTGCTAACGGTAGTGATTTAATTTCAAGTGATGGCACATTAGATGTGTCAGGCATCGAAAGTGGTGCAACGGTTGAATACAGCGTTAATGGCGGTGATTGGTCGACAGAATATACTCCTGTGGAAGGTGATAATAGCGTCGTTGTTCGTCAAACGGATACCGCTGGTAATAGTAGTGAAAGTACCCCTGTTGAATTTATTTTAGATACCCATGCAACTGACCCCCCGACAATAACCTTTGAATCAACCGGTGATGACGCAATTTATAATGCAGTTGAAGTTGGGGTCGATGGAACGATCACTGCAACTATCACTGTTCCTGATGATGCCGTTATTGGCGATGTTTTAACTTATATCATTGATGGCGAAAATCCTATTTCGGTTGAATTGACCGAAGTAAATATTGTGACTGGTATCAGCGTTGAAGTGGCTCCAGGCGATACGGTAACAGCGAGGGTAACTGATATTGCAGGTAATGTCTCAGCATCTGCCTCTGTATCTGCTGCAGATGCAGATTTACAAGCCGATGAAGGCACGGTAACGATTGGGACTGTGGCTGGCGATGATGTGATCAACGCAGTTGAAGCTAGCGCGGCAACTATCGCAGTAAGCGGTGCTGCGACTGGCGGTGATATTAGCACTGGCGATACAGTTACCGTGACGGTAAATGGCCAAGATTACACAACAACAGTTGATGGTTCAGGTAACTACACAGTTGACGTAAATACTTCAGATTTACAAGCAGACAATACCATTGATGCAAGCGTTGCTTCATCAGATGCAGCAGGTAATACCGTAGTAAGTAACGCGGTTGAACACGCGATCTCATTCGATACAAGTGCTGATGCTGGCACGGTAACGATTGGGACGGTTGCAGGCGATGATGTTATCAATGCAGTTGAAGCTGGCGCGGCGACTATTGCGGTAAGCGGTACTGCGACTGGCGGAGATATTAGCACTGGCGATACAGTTACCGTGACGGTAAATGGCACTGCTTATACCACAACTGTAGACGGTTCAGGTAACTACACAGTTGATGTAAATACCACAGATTTACAAGCAGACAATACCATTGATGCAAGCGTGGCTTCATCAGATAGCGCGGGTAATACCGTGGTTAGTAATGCGGCTGAACACGCGATCTCATTCGATACCACAGCTGACGCCGGTACCATCACAATTGGGACTGTTGCAGGCGATGATGTTATCAATGCCGTTGAAGCAGGCGCGGCAACTATCGCGGTAAGCGGTACTGCAACTGGCGGTGATATTAGCACTGGCGATACAGTTACCGTGACGGTTAATAGTCAAGATTACACAACAACAGTTGATGGTTCAGGTAACTACACAGTTGATGTGGATATTACAGATTTACAAGCTGATAATACCATTGATGCAAGCGTTGCTTCATCAGATGCAGCAGGTAATACCGTGGTTAGTAATGCGGCTGAACACGCGATCTCATTCGATACAACAGCTGACGCAGGTACC